>OJIJ01000055.1_pt1 | contig 17322 bp, 20 predicted proteins | sample 1595891 | NCBI WGS metagenome assembly OJIJ01 (sample SAMN05416853, study PRJEB24817) | seawater metagenome | isolation source: Sea water | place: Canada:Atlantic | collected 2013-11 | reverse complement strand
GTACTTAAATAATTAGAGATAAGTTATATCGTGATTTCTTTAATATCTGCTATATTTTTAAACTCTTGATAAACTAAGCCAATTGTATTTTTTCTATTTATTTTAATTGCATCATCATCATGATTTACAAATACATTATTAAAGAAATTATCAAGTTCTGGTTTTAAACCAAATAAGGCTTCTAATTCTTCATCATAAGTTGTATATTCTTTTGATGTTACAGTAGAATATTTAGCAAATAATTCTTTTTCTTCGTTATCTTCAAATAAAGATTGATTTACATTAAGTTTAGAGTTTGTATCTAAATCTTTTATAATATTTGCAACTCTTTTAAATGTTGCACTATATTCTTTAAAATCTTCACTTAAAACAATAGGATTTAGAGCACATAGTTTCTTTGAAATTTGGTATACATCAGTTTCTTTAGAACCTAATACTGCTTTTAATACAGAAGGGTTAACATCGAAAATTTTGAATAATCTTTCATTGAAAAATTCAATTAATTGTTTTTTATCTAATCCTGTGTAAGAATCAGCTAAAGCATCAATAATTTTTCCTAAATCAATTGGTAATTTATGTTCTATTGCAATTTTCACAATTCCTGCAGCTGCTCGTCTAAGTCCAAATGGATCTTTTGAACCTGTTGGTATTTTTCCTACTGAGAAAAGACCCATTAGGTTATCTAGTTTGTAAGATAAGGCTATGATTGATGAGAATTTTGTTGATGGAAGTTCTGAGTCTTCACCATCTGGTAAATACTGCTCTTTTAGTGCTGTATATACATTTTCATCTTCACCCGCAAGTTTTGCATAGTAGTATCCCATAAGCCCTTGAAGTTCTGTAAACTCAAATACCATCTCAGACATTAAGTCAGCTTTTGAAAGCATCACAGCTTTTTGTATAAGCTCTTTTTGCTCTACATCAAAGATATCTGCTAAGTAAGCTGCTATTTTAGCTTCTCTTTCAGATTTTTCATACATAGAACCTAAACCTTCTACGAATGTTAACTTTTTAAGTCCTTCGTTGCAAAGTCCATTGTTGATGTCGTTTTTATAGAAGAACATACCGTCAGCTAGTCTTGGTCTTAGGACCTTTTCATTACCAGCTATGATGTGTGTGAAGTCTTCAGTTTTTGAGTTAGAAACTACAATAAATTTATTTGTTAGTTTATCATCTTTATAAACTGCAAAATATCTTTGGTGCTCTTTCATAGAAGTTACAATAACCTCTTCTGGTAGTTCTAAGAACTCTTCATCAAAAGAACCAATTAAAGCAGTTGGATACTCAGTTATAGCTACAACTTCTTCAAGTAGTTCTTGATCAAGTTCTATATTTACACTGTTTTGCTCTTCTATTTGTTTCATTTGAGAAAGAATAGTCTCTCTTCTTACTTCAGGATAAAGAATAACACCATTATCTTGTAACTTATCAAAATAATCTGTTGAATCAAATGTAAAGGGTTCATATGAAACCATTCTATGTGCAAAAGCATGATTAGATGATTTTACTCCAAAAAGTTCTGCATCAACTATTTCATTACCTAATAAAATAGCTAGACTTCGAATAGGTCTAATAAAAGTATCTGTTCTTGAAGCCCATCTCATTGACTTTCCAAAATTTAAAGAGTTGATAAATTCATTTATTATGTCATTTAATAAATCTTTAGCTTCTGTTCCTATTACTTCTCTTTTAAAGTAAAGAACTTCTCCTCTTCCTTGATCAATTTTATCAAGTTCATCAACACTAACGCCACATTTCTTTGCAAAACCTAATGCTGCACCGGTAGGAACGCCGTCTTTAAAAGCGATCTTAACTGGAGCACCAAATTGTTCTTGAACTGAATCTTCTTGTTTAACTTGAAACTCTCTATGCCATAATACAAGTCTTCGTGGAGTATAGAAAAAGTCAAAATCACATAATAATCTATTTTTTTCTAAAATAGCCATCCATTTTTTTTCAATGTTTGGAAGTTCTTTTAAAAATGGAATAGCTGGTAATTCTTCAACACCAATTTCTATTAATAATGGTTTATTCATTTACTTCTTCCTTGTTAGTCTTTTGCTTTTCTATTGCATCTAATTTATCTGTATGTTTTTTAATTTGTTGTTTATTAAAACCTCTAATAAACATAAATACCATAAAAACAAATAATATGGTTACTATAACGTCTAGAATATCTTTCATATTTAATCCAATTTTCTTTTTAAAAGTTGATATATTATCTAAAAATCACTTATTTTCCATTAAATCAAGGAGATTTGAATTGTTATCAAAGCCTTTAATTTGGAGTAAGTCTTCATTATTGATATGACACTCTTTACATGACGCTAATTGTTTATGTGCGTCAAGGTCAGTTTTTATAAGTTTATTTTGAGAATGACAGGCAAAACAATCACCACCACACTCACTCATACCTTCTGGTACTTTTGTATGACAATCTATACACTTTTTTAATATCTTATGATGAGTTTTTTCAATAGATTTTTCTAATACGGGGTGACATTGCATACAGTCCCCTGTACACGACAAAGAATAAACAGAGAATAATATAATTAATAAAAAAAATCTCATATTTTATTTTAATAAATCTTTGTAAATCAGTCCATCTATTTCTGCTAAAGCAATATCTTCAATTTCTTTTTCTTGTTCAATAATAGCAAGTACTTTCGAGTCGAACATATAATTTTCAGCTATTTTTTGAATATTTTTTGCAAGTTTTTTCTCACAAATTATATATTTAGCGCCTAATGCATTAGAATATATAGCTTCTTTTATAGAGGTTACAATGATTGCACTATTTAATTTATTTTTATTACAATAAGTTAATAGGTTCTCATCATAGTTATATATTAAAGTAGAATTTGGAAGAGAATGTTCAATATCCCAAATACTATCAATTAAAATAAGTTCTTCATATGGAATTAAATTATCACCTAATAATATCATTCTTGTTACCTTTCTATTTATTTATAAGACATTCTTTTGAACAGTAAAAATGTCCATTACTTAAGATTGCTTCTTTTTTAGATACAAATGTACTACAAGTAGGACATTCTACCATAACATCTTCAATTTTTTCATCTTCTTTTTTCGTTACACTTTTTTCTCTGTCTTTTTTAAATAAAACAATATAAATTAAAAAAAGGACAACGGCTATTGCTAAAAATTTTAAAATCATTTAGAACCTTTTAAATATAAATAGTTTCTATCTTTTCGAGAATAAACTTGTGTATTCTCAAGTTTGGCATCTTCTATTTCGCTTTCTAGAAGACTTCCTTTATAAAAAAGAAAGCTTGTATTATCAGTAGAAATATTTTTTGTAATATCTAGTAGTAATTTTGTATTAGTAACAGCTCTTGATGTTACTAAATCTACTTTTACATTTTCTACTTCCTCAACTCTTTTCCCTATAACTTCAATATTTTTTAGTCCTAAAGAGTTTTTTACAAAATTTAGAAAAGCAACTCTTTTTAGTCTAGGTTCAATTAAGTAACACTTTACATCTGATTTTGCCATAGCTATTATAAGGCCTGGATAACCAGCACCTGTACCAATATCAGCAAAACTACTAAAAGTATCTAAATATTGTAAAGGGTAAATAGAGTCAATAATATTTTCTTTAATATCATCAGTAGTTAATCTTCCACTTAAATTGTGTACTTTTCCCCATTGTTGCAATAAAGAAGTAAAAACATCACATCTTTTTGAAAATTCATCATCTAAGACAATATTTTTTAAGTTAGTTTGAAAATCCATTAAAATAAATGTCCCATATGCTCTTTTTTCGTATTTATATAATCTTCATTGTATTTATTTGATTTAGTTATTGCTGGAATTCTCTCAGCAATATTAATTCCTAATGACTCAACATAATTGATTTTTTTAGGATTATTTGTAATTAGTTTAATATCTTTTAATTTTAAATCATTAAATATCTCTTTAACAATAGAATAATCTCTATCATCTTCTCCAAATCCAAGTTCTAAATTTGCTTCAATTGTATTTCTTCCTGCATCTTGCAGTGCATAGGCATTTACTTTATTTAGTAAACCTATATTTCGTCCCTCTTGTCTGTGATATATTACTAATCCGCCATGTGCAGCAATAAATTTCAAAGCTAAGTCTAGTTGATTTTGACAATCACACTTAAGACTCCCTAATGTATCACCAGTTAAACACTCTGAGTGAATTCTTACATAAGGTGCTTCAATTTTCTCAAAATTAACACTCATAATTGCCAAATGTTCTTGATTATCTTGCTTGTAAGCTCTTATTTTAAATTTTCCATATTTTGTAGGTAAATTAGCAATATTTGATTTCTCTATATTCATAACCTTTTAAACCTTAAGTTGATAAAATGCTCAAGATTATATCTAACAAAGGTAAATAATATGTTTAAAAGATTTAGAAGATTAAGAATTAATCAGACATTAAGAAATTTGGTACAAGAGACTAGTTTAAGTAAAGATGATTTTATATATCCACTATTTGTAAAAGAAGGCGAAAATTTCAAAAAAGAAATTGAATCAATGCCAGGTGTTTTTCAAATGAGTATTGATGAAATATTAAAAGAGTGTGAATATATTAGAACTATAGGTTTAAATTCAATCATTTTATTTGCTATTCCAGATTTAAAAGATTCAGTTGGTAGTGAGTGTTTATGTGAAGAAAGTATTATTTCTAGGACTATAAGAGCTATTAAAACTAAATTCCCTGATATGTTTATTGTTACTGACTTATGTTTCTGTGAATATACAGATCATGGACATTGTGGAATTTTAGATCCTGAAACTGAAACTGTTGATAATGATAAAACATTAGAAATTTCTGCACTACAAGCAATTGTTCACGCACGTGCTGGTGCTGATATGATTGCACCATCAGGAATGATGGACGGTATTATTGAAACACTAAGAGAAGCATTAGATGAAAATGGTTTTCCAAACTTACCAATAATGGCATACTCTACTAAATTTGCAAGTGCATATTATGGACCATTTAGAGACGTTGCAGAATCTAGTCCAAGCTTTGGAGACAGAAGAACATACCAAATGAATCCTGCTAATAGATTAGAAGCTTTAGAAGAATCTTTACAAGACGAAAAAGAAGGTGCTGATATTCTAATGGTTAAACCTGCTTTAGCATTTATGGACGTTATTAGAGACATTAGAAATGAATCAAATCTTCCAATTTGTGCTTATAATGTAAGTGGAGAGTATGCAATGCTTAAACATGCAGGTGCTGCTGGTCTTATTGATTATGAAAGAGTGATGATAGAAACTCTAACTGGATTTAAAAGAGCTGGTGCAGATTTAATTATTACCTATCATGCAAAAGAAGCTTGTGAACTTTTAAACAAAAAGTAAAATATATTATGGGACAAACTTATCAAGAAGCTATAGAAAACTCGAATATCGTCTCTAAAACAGATACAAGAGGTGTAATTACTTTTGTAAATGATGAATTTTGTAAGATTTCTGGTTATTCAAAAAAAGAGCTAATTGGTAGTAACCATAATATAATTAGACACCCTGATGTTTCAAAGGAGACTTTTGAGCTTCTTTGGAAATCAATTCTTTCAAAAAAACCATATAAAACAACTGCAAAAAACTTATGTAAAGATGGTTCAACCGTATATTTAAATACAACAATAACTCCTATTCTTGATGAAAATAATAATATAAAAGAGTTTATTGCAATTCGTTATGATGTAACAAAAGAAGTTGAATTAAAAATAGCATTAGAAAAGAAAGATGAAGAGCTTGAGCTTTTAAATAAAACTTTAGAACAAAGAGTTAGTGAGCAGACTGCACAATTGCTTGAATTAAATCAAACCTTAGAGCAAAGAGTACAAGAAGAGATTTTAAAAAACAAAGAAAAACAAAAAATGTTATTTTGGCAATCTAGAATGGCAAGTTTAGGTCAAATGCTTGCAAATATTGCGCATCAATGGAGACAACCATTAACAGAACTTAGTTTAACAATGTTTAATATTAAAAAGTCTGCTAAAAATGACAATAAAGAGAAACTTAATCAATATTACAAAGAATCTTTAATTATCATTGAAAATATGTCTCAAACAATTGATGATTTTTCAAACTTCTTTAATCCAAATAAAGTAAAAGAGAAGTTTTTTATTGATATCGCTATTGACGATGCTTTATTGATAACAAAAAAGTTATTAGAAAGAGAAGACATTAATACAAACAAAGATTTTGAAAAAATAGAAGTTTTTGGTGTTTTAAATGAATTTTCACAAGTTATAATAAATCTTATCCAAAATTCAAGTGAAGCATTTAATATCAACCATATATCTGAAAAAATAGTTGATATTAAAGTTTATAAAGAGGAAGAATATGTTTTAATTTCTTATTCTGATAAAGCTGGTGGAACAGATAATTTAGATAAAATATTTGAACCATATTTTACGACAAAACACCAAAGTAATGGTACAGGACTTGGTCTGTTTATGTCAAAAATGATTATAGAAAAAAGTTTAAATGGAACAATTGAAGCAAAAAATATTGATGATGGGCTTCAATTTTTAATAAAAATACCTTTAGGAGATTAGAAAATGTCAAGTGATGAAATCTTATTAAAAGAGCTTAAAATTCTTTTCGTTGAAGATGAGGTAAATATTTCAAAATTGCTAAAAGATGCATTATCTGATTATTTTTTCTCTTTTACTGTTGCAAATAATGGGCAAGAAGGTCTTACTAAATTTAAAAAAATTAGTCCTGATATTGTAATAACAGATATTATGATGCCAAAACTTGATGGTTTAGAAATGACAAAAAAAATAAAAGAAATAAATGAAGAAATACCTATTATTGTATTAAGTGCATTCTCAGATAAAGATAAATTATTAAAAGCAATTGATATTGGTATTACAAAATATTTTATTAAACCTTTTGACCCAGAAGAAGTATTAGAGTATTTAATCTTTTTAGCAAAAAAATTAAATAAGCATAGAATTATATGTTTAAATCAACATTTTAGTTTTGATAACAATACCAATAACCTTTTTGAAGATGATAAGTTAGTTAATATTACAAAAAGAGAAAAACAATTTATATCTTTACTTATTGAAAATAAAAAAGATATAGTGAATATTGAAATGATTAAATCGAGATTATGGAATGAAGAAAAGATTACCGATGAAAGATTACGAACTTTTATAAAAAGGTTAAGAGCTAAAACATCTAAAGAGTTAATAAGAAATATCCCTGGGCAGGGGTATTTAATTTCTCCAAACGATATTTAAATCTTTATTTAAACTATTTGTATCAAATAATTTTTGAGAGCCTTCCAAATTAGAAAGGTTTTCTACTTCTAAAAATTTTTGTATATAAAAATCTTGATTATAGCCATTATTTACAAGTGTTTTTTGCATAGAGTTTATATCATTTACATCTAATAAATCATTATGTAATGTAGTTCTAACTTCATATTTACAATCACTATTTTTAAGAATATTTAAACTTTCTATAAATTCATTATATAATGAACTCTTTGTAATCTCTTTATATTTATCCTCAGGAGCTTTAAAATCTATTGCTACATAATCAAGAAGATAACTATCCAGTAACTTCTTTAAAAGTTTAGGATTACTTCCATTAGTATCAAGTTTTATTTTAAATCCTAAATTTGTAATATTTTCACAAATCTCAATTAAATCATGAGTTGTAGCTTCACCACCACTTAATACAACCCCATCTAATAAACCTACTCTTTTTTTAAGAAATGTATATAAATCATTTAAAGAATAATTTCCTTCTTTTGCCATGACTATATCAGGGTTATAACAATAAAGACATCTCATGTTGCATGATGTAAACCATACAACACAAGATAAATGATCTTTATAATCAGTAGTAGTAAATTTGGTAATACTATGAATTACATTTTTCAATAAATTGTAATCTTTCTTGGTGTTCACCTTTTTTACCAATATTAAAACTTTCTACGGGTCTATGGTATCCCATAACTCTTGTATACACAATACACTTTGTTCTTTTACTTTGTAATTTTTCAGGTTCTATACTTCTCATCCGATTAACTCCTTATTTTTTAATTCTTCATCTAATATTTCTTCATCACACTTTGGACAATATTCATATTCACCATTTATATATCCATGTTTTGGACATATTGAAAATAATGGTGTAATTGTAATATATGGTAAAGTATAATTAGAAATTACATTTTTAACTAGTTTTCTACAAGCTTCAGTAGAAGAGATCTTCTCTTTCATGTATAAGTGAAGTACAGTTCCTCCAGTATATTTACCTTGTAAATCATCTTGTAAATCTAATGCATCAAAAACATCATCTGTTAGATTAGCAGGGATCTGAGATGAGTTTGTATAATAAATATTTTTACCAAATCCAGCTTGTTGAATATCCGAATATCTTTTTTTATCTTCTTTTGCAAATCTATATGTAGTACCTTCTGCTGGTGTTGCTTCAAGGTTGTATAAATTTCCAGTTTCTTCTTGGTATTGAACCATTCTTTCTCTCATAAAGTTAAGAATTTCTGTAGCAAATTCTATTCCTTCATTTTTTGAAATGTCACATCTTTTTTCTGTAAAGTTAACAATCATTTCATTAATACCATTTACTCCAATAGTAGAAAAATGGTTGTTAAATCCAGGTAGATATCTTTTTGTATATGGGAATAATCCTCTATCATATAATTCATTAACAAAAACTCTTTTTTTCTCTAAAGTAGATTTTGCTAAATCCATTAGCTCTACTAATCTTTCCATTAGAGCTTCTTTATTATCTTTATATAAATAACCAAGTCTTGCCATATTTATTGTAACTACACCAATACTTCCTGTCATCTCAGCACTACCAAATAATCCACCACCACGTTTAAGAAGTTCTCTTAAATCAAGTTGTAACCTACAACACATAGATCTAACATGACCTGGCTTATATGCACTTTCATTTGGTATTAACTTTCCATTCTCATCTTTTTTATATTGACTTCCAATAAAATTCTGAAAATATGAAGAACCTATTTTTGCAGTATTTTCGAACAGTACATCTGTATTTTCACCATACCAATCAAAATCTTCTGTAATATTAACGGTAGGAATTGGAAAAGTAAAAGGTTGTCCTGTTTTATCACCTTCTGTCATTATTTCATAATATGCTTTATTTATCATATTCATCTGTTTTTGGAAATCATTATATGTTAAATCCGTTAAAGATTTATGACCTTTTTCCTTAGCAAATTCTAATAATTCTTCATCTTCAATATCTTTAAATAAATGTACTTGATTTTTTGTCGGAATTTGATCACTTAAATCTCTAGGAACTGTCCAATCAATTGTTATATTTGTAAATGGGCTTTGACCCCATCTAGCTGGCACATTTAAATTATAAATAAAGCTTCTAATATTTTTCTTTACTTCGCTATAAGATAATTTATCTTTAAACACATAAGGTGCTAAATAAGTATCAAAAGAAGAAAATGCTTGAGCTCCAGCCCACTCACTTTGTAAAATACCTAAGAAGTTTGCCATTTGTCCCAATGCTTCTCTAAAATGATTAGGAGCATCACTTTCTACTCTTCCTCTAACCCCATTAAATCCTTCATCAAGAAGTACTCTTAAACTCCAACCTGCACAATATCCACTTAAACAATCTAAATCATGAATATGATAGTCTGCATTTCTGTGAGATAAGCCTTCTTCTTTAGAATAAATTTTATCAAGCCAATAGTTTGCAATAACTTTTCCTGCACTATTGTTAATAAGTCCTGCATGAGAATAGCCAGTATTGGAGTTTGCTTTGATTCTCCAATCTGTTCCATTAATATATTCTTCTATAGTTTGTGTAGAATTTATATAAGTAGTATCTTCGCTTAATCCAAGTACTTGTTCTCTTTGCATTTTATGCATATGTCTATACAACATAAAAGATTTCATTACATCAAAATATCTTGCTTTATACAATTCTTCTTCAATTGCATCTTGAATGTCTTCAACGGCAATAACTCTTTTCTTTTTCAATAATTCAATTACATTTAAATTTACTACTGAATCATATGTTACATGTGCACTTTTAAATGCTTTTTTTATCGCATCTTTAATCTTAAATTCTTGGAATGCTTCATGTGTTCCATCTCGTTTTAATATTTCATTTATCATATATTGTCCTTAAAGCGTTAATGCAATAATAGACTTTAAAATCTTAAAAAATAATAATATGAATTGTCACAAAAGTGTCACTTTATGGGCTTTGTAGAAATTAAAATAACGAAATAAAAACAAAAATAATATCTTCAAAAATATTTAAGTGAATAGTAAATCAATTTTGGGTAAAATTAAATCTTTTTTAAAACATAAAGGTTGAACTATGAGACACTTTTTAACACTAAAAGATTATACAAAAGAAGAGATTCTAGAAATTCTAGAACTTGCTTCAAAGATTAAACTTGAAACTAAAAATAAAGTATTTAAAGATTATATGCCAAAACAAACACTTGGAATGATATTTGAAAAAAGTAGTACAAGAACAAGAGTTAGTTTTGAAACTGGTATTTATCAATTAGGTGGAGTAGGATTATTTTTATCTTCGAATGATATTCAACTTGGACGTGGTGAGCCTATGAGCGATACATCAAGAGTTATATCAAGAATGGTAGATATGGTAATGATTAGAACATTTGAACAAACAAAGATTAATGAATTTGCCAAACACTCTAAAGTTCCTGTTATAAATGGTTTAACAAATGAATACCACCCTGTACAACTAATGGCAGATTATATGACTATACAAGAAGCAGGTCTTGAAAAAGACTTAGTAGTAGCTTACGTTGGAGACGGTAATAATTTAGCACACTCATGGTTAATGCTAGCGTCGAAACTTGGATTTGAACTTAGAATTGCAACTCCAAAAGGTTATGAAGTACAACAAAATATCTTAGATGATGCAAAAGAATTTGCAAAAGAATCAGGTGCAAAAATTATTATTGGAAATGATCCTATTGATGCAATTGAAGGTTCAACTGTTGTTACGACTGATACTTGGGTATCAATGGGTCAAGAAGATGAAAAAGAAAAAAGATTAAAAGATTTTGACGGATATATTGTAGATAATAAAATGATGTCAAGAGCAAAAGAAAATGCCATTTTCTTACACTGTTTACCTGCATATCGAGGATATGAAGTTAGTGAAGAAGTTATAGAAAGTGAACAAAGTTTAGTTTTTCAAGAGGCTGAAAATAGATTACATGCTCAAAAAGGTGTAATGGTTTGGTTAGATAGACAACTTAAAAAATAGAAAGTAAATAAAATGATTGATTTTAAAAAATTTGAAAAATATTCGAAACCTGGACCTAGATATACGTCGTATCCAACAGCACCTGAATTTAGTGAAGAATTTTCACAAAAAGATTTAATTGGTTACTTTGATGCTCAAGATGATAGCAGAAATCTATCACTTTATATTCACCTTCCTTTTTGTAGAAGTGCCTGTTACTTTTGCGGATGTAATGTAATATTTACGTCAAAAGATGATAAGAAAGTAAAATATCTTGTATATTTGAAAAAAGAGTTAGATTTACTAAAAAAAGTATTAAATACTTCAAGAAAAGTAACTCAAATGCATTTTGGTGGAGGAACACCTACATATTTTACTGCTGAACAATTAGATGAAGTAATAACTATGATTAAAGATGTTTTCCCGAACTTTAGTGAGGATGCAGAAGTTTCATGTGAAGTTGATCCAAGATTTTTCACAAAAGAACATATGGATGTTTTGAAAAAAGGTGGATGTAATCGTCTTAGTTTTGGAGTTCAAGATTTAAATGAAGAAGTTCAAAAAACTATTCATAGAATTCAACCTTATGAAACAACACAGAATGTTATGCAAATTGCAAGAGATGCAGGAATTAATTCAATAAATATTGACTTAATTTATGGACTTCCTCATCAAACAAAGAAAACATTCCATGAAACAGTAAAACAAGTTTTAACATTAGATCCAGATAGACTTGCAGTATTTAATTATGCTCATGTTCCATGGCTTATGAAAACTATGAGAAAATTTGATGAGACAACTTTTGCACCACCATCTGAAAAATTAGAAATTTTAAAAGATACAATTGAATTCTTTACTTCTAATGGATATAACATGGTTGGAATGGATCATTTTGCAAAACCAGAAGATGAACTATTTAAAGCAATTGAAAAAGGCGAGTTACATAGAAACTTCCAAGGTTATACAACAAAAGGTGGCTCTGATTTAATTGGAATTGGTGTTACATCTATTGGTAATGGTGTTGATTATTATGCTCAAAATTTTAAAGATTTAAAGCAATATGAAGAGTCATTAGATAATGGTGATTTACCAATATTCAAGGGTTATAGATTAAGTGAAGATGATGTATTAAGACAATTTGTAATTATGGAACTTATGAGTAATTTTTGTTTAAATATTCCAAGAGTGGAAAAAGAGTTTAATATTAATTTTAATGAATATTTTAAAGATGACTTAAAAGAATTAGATGAGTTCATTGAAGCAGACTTAGTTTCAATTAATGATGATAAAATTCAAGTTTCACAAACAGGAACAATGTTAATTAGAAATATCTGTATGCCTTTTGATGCATACCTTAAAAAAGTTCCTGAAAATAAAAGAAGGTTTAGTAAAACAATATAATGAATATACTTGATAAATTTGATTATGAAGAGATTAGTGACGATTGTGTAAAATGTGGTAAATGTAAGCCTGTCTGTACGATTTTTAATATAAATCAAGATGAAGCAACATCTCCTAGAGGGTTTATTGACCTTTTAGGTGCATATAAAAGAGATGAATTAGAACTTGATCAAAATGCGAAAGATATTTTTGAGTCTTGTTTTTTATGTACAAACTGTGTTGAAGTTTGTCCTAATGATTTACCAACTGATATGATTATTGAGCAAGTTAGAGCAGATATTGCTCAAAAATTTGGTATTGCTTGGTATAAAAGATTGTTCTTCTGGTTATTAAGACATAGAAAAACAATGGATATGATGTCACGTTTAGGATGGATGTTCCAAACATGTGCATTAAAAATTGATAAAAAGAAACAATCTGGCCTTCCAAGATTTTCTTTACCAATTGTAAAAAAAGATAGAACTTTACCATTTGCAGATATGAGAAGTTTTTTAAATAAATACCCTCAAAATATCTTTGCTAAAAACAAAAAAGAAGATGAAACTAAGAAAAATAAAGTTGCAATTTTTATTGGATGTATGAGTAATTATACGTATACTAATACTGGTGATTCTTTAGTGAAAATTCTTAAAAAACTTGAACTTGATATTTTTATTCCTAAAAAACAACTATGTTGTGGAGCGCCTGCATATTTTACAGGTGATTTTGATACAGTTGATTATTTAGCTAAAAAGAACATTGAATATTTTGAAACATGGATAAATGATGTAGATGCAGTTATTATTCCTGAAGCTACCTGTTCTGCAATGATTAATCAAGATTGGGCACATTATTTTCATGACCAGCCTGAGTGGAAAAAAAGATCAGAAATCTTATCTAAGAAAATTTTTATGGCTACAAAATGGCTTGAAAATAATACAGATTTAAAACAATTACTTGCAAAATCTGATAAAAAAATGAATGATGTAATAACATATCATGATCCTTGTCATGCTAAAAAAATGCAAGGTGTATGGGAAGAACCAAGAGAACTTTTAAAACAAAACTATGTACTTACTGAAATGAGTGATTCAAATAGATGTTGTGGTTTTGGTGGTGTTACTATGCAAACTGAAAAATATGAATATGCAAAAGCAGCAGGCCTTCCAAAAGCAGCAATGATTAAAGAGACTAAAGCACAAATCGTTAGTGCTGAGTGTTCAGCATGTAGAATGCAAATAACAAACTCTTTACATCAAGCAGATGTGGATGTTCAATTTAAAAATCCAATTGAATTAATTGCAGAAGCATTAGAATAGGTTATTAATGGAATTTTGGCAAAATATATATTCAAACTTTGATCCAGTAGCTTTTAATATAGGTTCTATTGCTGTACATTGGTATGGGATAATGTATGCATTAGCCCTACTCTCTGCTATATTCGTGGCAAAATGGCTTATTAAACATGATAAAATTCCTATTTCAAATGATTTATTTGATTCATATATATGGTGGGCTGAAATTGGCGTAATTTTAGGTGCTAGAATAGGATATATACTGTTTTACGATACACATACAATGTATTATGTAACTCATCCTTGGCAGATTTTTAATCCCTTTATAAATGGTGAATATGCAGGAATTTCGGGAATGAGTTACCATGGTGCTTTTATTGGTTTTTTAATTGCATCAATTTTATTTTGTAGAAAAAACAAAGTCTCTTTTTGGTTTTTAGCTGATATTTCAGTTCTTGGTATATCTGCAGGTTATGTTTTTGGAAGAATAGGAAACTTCTTCAATCAAGAGCTTATAGGACGTGAAACAGATGTACCTTGGGGAATACTAATAAATGATAAACTTAGACACCCTTCTCAGTTATATGAGGCTTTTCTAGAAGGTATTTTAATTTTTATAATACTATTTGCAATAAGAAAAAGAAAATCTTTTGATGGACAGCTTGCAATATTCTATGGTATCTTATATTCTATAGCAAGAATTACTGCTGAATTCTTTAGAGAACCTGATATACAACTAGGTTTTTTATATGGAGGATGGTTAACTATGGGAATGTTAATTTCAGGAATATTTGCTATTCTAAGTATAGCAATGTTATTTGTAATAAATAAAAATAAAAATACTATCTAACAGTTATTCTTCCAAACTGTTTTTCATAGGCTTCGATTAAATCATCTAAGTCTTTGATTTTATTTCTATATTCATCGATATATCCTTGAAGAGTCATAATTGCTTCTTGAGATTTTAATAATTTATCACTCATAACAATATTTCTTTTTTTGAATTTAGTGTATTCTTCAACTGCTACTTTAGCTGTGTTATGAAGTTTTTCTATTCTACCTTGATATCCAATTTGAAGTTCATCTATCTTCTCAGTAGCATCTTTTAGCTTCTTTTCTAAAGATAATATTCTACCTTTATCGTCAGAGTGCTTTGTTCTTAACAACTTTATTTGTTCATTGAGATCATGAACAAATTTTGCAACTTGTTCGTCTTTTTGTAATTTTGCAATCTGTAAAGTGTCATCAAATTTATCTTGTAAATTTTTCTCATATTTTACTTGATTACTTTTTTGTTGCAAAATGTATTTTTTTAATTTATGTTTTTCTTCTTCTTGTTCTGTAATTAAAAATCTACTCGCAACATATTTTTCTATATTTCCATCACTATCTAAAATAGGGAAGATAGTAGACCTAACGTAATAATCTGAACCATCTTTAGCACGATTTTTGAGCTTACCTCTCCAAGTACCTTTATTTTGAATTGTATTCCATACTTCTTCATATATCTTTGGTGAAATATCAGGATGTCTTACAATATTATGATTAGCTCCAATAAGCTCTTCTTTAGTATACCCTGAGACTTCACAAAAAATATCATTTGCATAAGTAATAAAACCTTTTAAATCCGTTTCACTTACAAGGTTTTCCAAGTCTAAAATCTCTTTATAAATATGTAACTCATTTTGTTGTTTTGATACTAGTTTCTGATTAAAATTATCTTGTAATATTCTATCTAGAATTTTAAGGGTAGTGTTTAATTGCATTGGCTTTACAATGTAATCAGTAACCTTTAGTTTTATAGCTTTTACTAATTGAGAAATATCATTAAATGCAGTAACAACTAAAACAGGAATTTCAAAATCTTGCTTTCTAACTTCTGCCATAAATCTTATACCATCCATATTTGGCATATTTATATCTGTTAGTATTATATTGATTTCATTTTTCTTGCTATTGTAAATGTCAAGGCCTATTTGTCCATCTTCACCAACATAGACCTTTTTAAAGATTTTTTCAAAAATTGATTGAGTTTCTTTACGTATTATTTCATCATCTTCTAAGTATAGAAGAGTTGATTCCTTAAGAATACTATTCTTAAAGTCGGGTTTTTCAGTTTGATTCAACGTACCCATATTCAACTGCTAATTCATCGATTTTCTTTTGTAATAAATCAATTCTCCAACCATGTCTATTAGCAAAGTTTTCAATTTCAACTTCTCTTTGTTCCGGTGTACAGAATATAAAAATTCTTTTTAAAAATGGTCGTGGGACCTGTATTGCAATTAATTGAAAATAGTTTTCTTTACAACTTCTAGAGCAAAATGCTTTACTCATGGCTATTTTCTTACCACAGTATGGACAATGTGACATATATTATTTCCCCTCTTTTAATGTTAATTTATAAAATTTTGCATTTGTTACGTCTTGTAAAAACTTAGGATCAACATCATGAAGTGCTATTATATCCACTTCGTTCTCACCCATTATCCAGCCTTTTCCTGTATCAATAACTTTTTGTTCTTCAAATAGTAGTATTAGTTCTTCTTTTGATACAATTTTTTCTTCCATAATTAAAGTATAGACGAATTACTTTTGTAACTCATCTATTATATAACCTTTGTTTGAATGATTTTTTATAATTTCATAGTAAGTTTTTTGTCTAATCTTATTTACAATATTTCTCATCGTATAAATTGACATATTCTTACCTTTCCAAACGACACTCTTAATAATATCATAATCAGTAATGTCGCCTTTTCTAGCAATTAAAAGTTTTAAGAAACCTTTTTCAAGTCTAGTGAAATCAATAAGAGTTCCACCTGCTTTAAAAAATTGATCTCTATATTCATCAAAATAAATTCCCTCTTGGAATTCAATTTTATCACCTCTTTTTGTTTGATTAAGACACATAATTACTGCTAATTTTATATCTTTAGCTCTTAAAGGCTTCGTTAAAAAAGTATAAGCACTACTATTAATTGCAGTTACAATATCGTCATTACTATCTTTATCTGAAATAACAATTTTAGGTAAAGTTGGTGCTGCTTGTGAAATATTTGTACATACTTCATCAAAATCTTTTGCATCAACTGCTGTATCAATAATTACCATGTCATAATTATTTTCATCTATTAAAGAAATAGCTTCGCTTGAGCTTTGAACTAAAGTAAGTTCTTTGAAATAGTCATCAAACTCAGATTCAATAGTTTTCTTTACTTCTGCATCACTACTAACAAAAAGTAATTTTGCATTATAAAGTTTTCTAATATTTTTTAATGTTTTTAGCATGATATTCTCTCTGTCTCTTATACACATCTCCGAGGCCACGAGACCAGAGAGGATCTCGTATGCCGTCTTCTGCTTGAAAAAAA
>OJIJ01000054.1_pt1 | contig 17386 bp, 18 predicted proteins | sample 1595891 | NCBI WGS metagenome assembly OJIJ01 (sample SAMN05416853, study PRJEB24817) | seawater metagenome | isolation source: Sea water | place: Canada:Atlantic | collected 2013-11 | reverse complement strand
ACGAGATCCTCTCTGGTCTCGTGGGCTCGGAGATGTGTATAAGAGACAGACCTAGTCTTATAAAAATAATAAAGATAATAAATGAATCATTATTCTTATGAATAATCATTCATTTATAAGCTGTGTTTATAAAATATCATGCTAAAATTATATTATTAACTTATAATACTAAGTAGATATTAAGAAGGAGAAAAAATGCAAGTTGAGATTTCCAGAAGAAAATTTTTGCAAGGTACAGTTGCTTTATCTGTTATCGCTGCTTCAACTTCGGCACTTTCTAACACAAAATCGCAGAATGATAAAAAAACATTTGGAACAACAAAAACATCAGATAATAAAAATGAAATAAAAATTGTTCCAACTTTATGTGAAATGTGTGTAAATAAGTGTGCAGCTTATGCAAGAGTTGAAAATAATGTTGTAACTAAGTTAGACCCAAATCCTCATTTTCCAAAATCACAAAATATGTTATGTGCTAGAGGAAATGCAGGGATCCAAGCTCTATATGATCCTGATAGACTTAAGTACCCACTAATAAGAGTCGGGGAAAGAGGTGATGGTAAATATAAAAGAGTAACTTGGGATGAGGCTTATAGCTTTATTAGTGAAAAAATGACTAAGATATTAGAAGAAGAAAAAGACAATAGATCTTGTATAGGATACTGTGCAGGAGAGGGTATGGCAGAACATACTTATAAAACATTTATGCAAGATAAGTTTGGTTCATCAAATTTTGTAAATCATGCATCTATTTGCTTACAAACAACAGTTTCTGGATATGCACTAACAATAGGTGGATATGGGCAGGCTGATTTAGAAAATTCAGAATATATTATTATGGCAGGGGCAAATAGAGCAGAAGCAATAGTTACACCTGATACGATGGATTTATTTAAAAGAACAAAAAGAAGAGGTGCTAAACTTATAGTTATTGACCCTAGGTTTACAAATACAGCTGCACATGCAGACGAGTGGTTACCTGTAGAAGTGGGTACTGATTTAGCACTTGTTTTAGCACTAACTTACGTGGTATTAACAGAAGAACTTTATAACAAAAAATTTGTTGCATTAAATATGAATGGTTTTGAAGAATATAAAGAACATATTATAAGTAGTAATTATACTCCCCAATGGGCAGAAAAAATAACTGGAATAAAAGTTTCTAAAATTAAAAAGATTGCTAGAGACTTTATGCATCATGCTCCAAAAGCTATATATTATCAAGGTAGAAGATCTGCATGGAGTAAACAAGATTTCCAACTTAGACGTGCCCAAGCAATATTTACAGCACTTGGTGGTGGAATTGATAAAGAAGGTGGAATTATATTTGGTAAAAAACTTCCATTAGGTTCTCATTCTGTAAATGCTCCTCTTTACGCAAATGCAGAAGGAAGAATTGAAAAAGATGCTGCTGCAATTATTGGAGGAAGTGGTTCTTGGATTGCATGGAGAAATAAAATTATTGAAAATAAATCACCATATCCAATAAGAGGGATGTTTGTTTATAAACAAAATCCGATGTTAAGTGTTCCAAATGTAAAAAAAACTAGACAAATGCTAGAAAAAATGGATTTAGTAGTTGTAATAGATACGATGCCAAGTGATACTGCAATGATGGCAGATGTGATTTTACCAGAGTGTACATATTTAGAAAGAGAAGATCCTGTTAAATCATTTGGTGGAGCACAACCATCTATTGCACTTAGACAAGCTGTAACAAAACCAATGTATGAAACAAAACCAGTAATTGAAATCATGCATGGTTTAGGTTCTAAAATGGCAAAACCATTATGGGAAGTTACAAAAAAATATGATGAAGATGTTCAAGAAGAGATTGAAGGAAAATCAAAAACTGAAATAGAAGCTTATTATAAAGAAAATGGTTTTGATCTAGGAGATGACTTTGCAGATACTCAAGAAAAGATAAATAGACATATGGTTGAAGAAGTTTATGGTGAAGAAGCTTGGAAAACCCTAAGAGAAAAAGGTGTTTACTATTTAAATATGGAAAAATACTTTAAAAAACTATCTTCAAATGAATACCAATGGTATCCAAGAGACAGAAGATTTTACTCTGTAGTTAGAGGAGAATTTAAATCTGATGTTTTCCATGATACTTGTGTAAATGAAAAAGAAATTGCAGTACTTAAAAAACAATTTAAAACACCAACTGGAAAAGTTGAATGTGTATTAAATAACTTAACTAAAAAAGGTGTTGATTCTATGCCAAAATGGCGAGATGAAATGTATAAAGCTACTCCAAAAGGTAAATTTAAATTTATTACTGGACGACATGGCCAGTTTACTCAAAATGCCACGTCTAATAATGCAATGTTATTAGATTTAATGCCAGAAAACTATCTGTGGATTAATAAAAGAATTGCAAAAGATAGAGGTATTGAGTTTGGTGATACAGTTGAAGTTGAAAGTAATGTAGGAAAAATTCAAATAAAAGCATATCCAACAGAGAAGATTGGATTTAATACTTTATTCTTTATCCATGGGTTTGGTTCTACTTCGGAGGATTTAACTCTTGGTGTTGGTAATGGAGCTGCGGATAATATGATTATTGATGATGTTATTGAACCTGTATTTGGAAGTGCAGCGATGCATGAAACAATTGTTGATGTAAGGAAGGTGTAATTATGGCTAGATATGCGATGGTTCTAGATTATAAAAATTGTATTAACTGTAAAGCTTGTGAAACAGCTTGTAAAGAAGAAAATGGAATTTTACTAGGAGCCGATAACCACAGAATATGGGTAGGAACTAAAGAAATAGAGGGAGAATTTCCTTTTTTAAATATTGCCTCAAATAATTTTTTACCTAGTCAATGTCAACAATGTGCAAATGCACCTTGTCAAGAAGTTTGTCCTACAAATGCAACATATTATGATGAAAATAGTGTAGTAAGAGTTGATCCTGAAAAATGTATTTTATGTTCTTACTGTATGACCGCATGTCCTTATGATGCAAGATATGTTGATGATAGAACAAAAACAGTAGATAAGTGTAACTTCTGTGCAGATACAAGAATTGCAAGAGGTGAAACTACAACTGCTTGTCAAAATACTTGTCCAACAAAAGTAAGAATTTTTGGGGATTTAGATGATCCTAATAGTGAAATATCTGAAGTTCTAAGAACTAGAGATCATTTTACATTGAAATCACATCTAGGAACAGACCCTAGATTGTTTTATTTAACATAAGGAGAGATGTTATGAATTTAAAATCAATTATTCCAATGAAAGACATCTCTTTAAAAGATTTGTTTACATTTAATAAAAGTTTTTCTAATGTGACTATGGCAATATTAACAATTGGCTTAGTAGCATTCTTTTTAGCCGGTACAATAATGTATCTTATAGATGGACATCATGCGTATAACATAACAAGAGAACATCCTTGGGGATTAATCATTGCTATGTATGTATTCTTTGTTGTTTCAAGTACAGGGCTTTGTATTATGTCTTCAATTGGACATGTATTTGGTATAAAAGAATTTGAGATAATTGGGAAACGAGCAATCATTGGTGCAATTATTACTATATCAACAGGTTTTATAGTAATTGCATTAGAAATTGGACATCCCGTTACAATGATAATATATAATATCTTGACGCCTAATTTTTTATCTGCAATTTGGTGGATGGGAACACTTTATGGTGCTTATTTAGTATTTATTATATTTGAATTTATTTTTTTAGTAAGAGAAAATCATAAATGGTCTAAGTTTTTTGGATTAGGTGGCTTATTAGTTGGTCTTGCCGCACATAGTAATTTAGGTGCAGTTTTTGGATTTTTAATAGCTCGACCTATTGCAAATGGAGTATTTTTCCCAATATATTTTATACTTTCAGCAATGATTACAGGTTCATATTTACTATTTTTAATGTATGGATTTAGATACAAAATGGATTTTCCAGAAGAAGTAAAAGCTATGCTTACAAAGTTAGCAAAAATCTTAGGACTTTTATTAGCTATTTTAATGTTTTTTGAAATTTGGAGAATGTTAACTGCCGTTTATGGTGGAATGCCTGGACGAGCTGATGCTGCATGGCATATACTCGGAAGTTCTAATTTCTTAATAGGTGAGGTATTATTAGGAATGGTTATTCCCTTTGTTGTAATTTTAGTGAGCAAAGGAAAAAATATAAAAGGGATGGTTTGGGCATCTATTTTAGGCATGATTGGTATTTTCTTTATGCGATATGATTTAGTTCATGATACGCAGTTAATGCCTCTTCAATTGCTTAAGCTTAGAGAGTATCAATTGCCTCCAACTTTTATAGAATATTTCCCATCATTTGCTGAAATTGGTGTTTCAATTGGTGGAATAGGTGTGTGCTTTGTAATGTATTACTTAGCAGATAAGTTTTTTGAATTAGATCATAATAAAAAGGATATATAGTGAAAACAAAAATGATTTTAAAAAGTTTAGTAGTTCTTGGTTTGTTAAGTACTGGTGCGTTAGCTAATGATCCAGGAATGTTGACAAAACCTAGTCCAAAAGTACAAGGTATGATTGACAAATTTAATTTAAAAGTTGTTGATTATAAATATGCAAAAGGAAAAGTTGCTAAAGGAACTAGAAATGGTGCAAAAGCATTGTTTATTGATGCAAGGCCAAATAAGAAATATAAAGGTGGAACGATCCCTTCATCTTTAAATATTCCAGATACGGAATATTCTAAATATGTAGGACAGTTAAAAGATGTTAAGAAAAACAAAGAGATAATTGTTTATTGTGGTGGATGGAAATGTGGTAAATCTCCAAAAGTTGCAAATATGCTTAAAAAAGATGGTTTTACAAATGTAAAACTTTATCAAGCAGGTGAACCTGAATGGAAGAAAAAAAGTTATAGAGAAGTTGATTTAGCAGTTGTTAAGGGTGCTCAAGCTAAAAACGCAGCTGTAATTATTGATGCAAGACCATATAAAATGTTCTTAAAAGAAACAATTCCTGGTGCAGTTTCTATTCCAGATACTCAAATGGATAAGTTAAAAGGTAGATTTCCTGTTTCTCAAATTGAAAAAGTTATTACATTTTGTGGTGGGTATAAATGTGGAAAATCTCATAAAGTTGCAAAAAAACTATTATCTTTAGGTTATAAAGATGTTTCAGTATTTGCAGCGGGAATGCCAGCTTGGAAGAAAGCAGGGTTAGCAACTACAAAAAGTGCATCAAAAATGATGAAAAAAGAAGCACCTGCAAAACCTACAATGAGTAAAAATGGTTTAAAACTTGGCCCTGATGAAGGAAGTGTAGATGGATATTGGTTTGATAAATTAATTAAAGCAAACAAAGTTCCATCGTATGTACAAATTGTAGATGTTACAAGCCCTGAAGAGTTTAAATCAGGACACTTAAAAGGTGCAATAAATATTCCTGCTGAGCCTTTAAAAGCAAATGCATTATATGCAAAATTGCCAAAAGGTAAAACAATAGTATTTAACTGTACTGCTGGTGGTAGATCAATTGAAGCTTGGCAAAAAATAAAAGATGCCAAACTTGATGTAAGTGAAATTTATTACTTTGATGCCAATATAGATTGTAAAGGTAACGATTGTAAAATAGAGGTTAATGAGCCTATAGAATAACGTTATTGTTTAGTAGTTTACAAGATATTATATCTTGTAAACTACTAAAATTTCTCAATAATCGTTCTTGTAGCATCTAAGTAGTTTATTTTATTTTCATTAATATTATCAATTAACATTGCTCCATTTAAACTAGACAATATTACTTTTGCAAAAACTGCATCTTTTTTTAATAAAAGAAGATTTTGTTTAATCCACTCTTCAAGATGATTGAAAAATTCTATTACTAAATCTTTTGTATCTTTGTTTAAATTATCATTTTCTGTAACAATCATTCCACAAAGACATAGTTTCTCATCACGTATAGTAGCTTCGTATAAATCAATTAATTTATTTAACCTTTCTTTTGGGTCAGAAGTTTTTTCATTTATCTCATCTAAATAGATAAAGAACTGTTCGCTGTATGCTTTAACTAACTCTGTCATCAAGACATCTTTACTTTTAAAGTGATACATCACTGATGAAGATTTTATATCAACTGCTTTTCCTAGTTCTCTAATTGTTAATTTATGAATTCCAGATTTTTGTATTGTATTTATTGCATGTTTTATTAATTTTTCTCTTATATCACTCATCTCTTGCCTTTTAACTAACATGTGTTAGATTTAAGAATTATAGGGTATTAAATTTAAGCTAAACTTAATCTAACAGGTGTTAGACTTCTTTTACCTAACAAGTGTTAGGTAGGTTAGATAAAATTAATATAAAAGGATAAAAAATGAATAATATAAACTCTGCACTAATAATTGGAGGAAGTTCAGGAATGGGTCTGGCTACTGCAATGAAATTAATTAATAGAGGTATCAGCGTTACTATAGTTGGACGAGATTTAAAGAAACTTGAAGAGGCCAAGACTTTGTTTGGAGAGAATTCAAATACTCTTCAACATGATTTATATGATAAAGATTGTTTAAATAAATTAATAGAAGTAATTAACAATAATCAATCGCAGATTAAATATCTAGTAAATGCAGCAGGATATTTCAATCCAAAAGCATTTCTAGATCAAGAAGCTAATGATTATGATGCATATATGGATATTAATAAAGCAATCTTCTTTATATCTCAAGCAGTTGCTTCAAATATGAAAAAATATGATGGAGGAAATATTGTACACATTGGTTCGATGTGGGCAAAACAAGCTATAAAAGCTACACCATCATCTTCTTACTCTATGGCAAAAGCTGGATTACATTCATTAACTCAACATATGGCAATGGAACTAGCCGAATTTAATATTCGTGTAAATGCTGTATCTCCTGCAGTTGTTGAAACTTCGATTTATGGTGCATTTATTGAACCAACTGAAATTCATAATGCATTACAAGGATTTAATGATTTTCATCCAATTGGGAGAATAGGGCAAGTTGATGATGTTGCTTCTTCAATAGACTTTCTATTATCAGACGATACATCATGGGTGACAGGTGCTATCTGGGATGTAGATGGTGGAGTTATTGCTGGACGAAATTAATTTTTAAAAGCTATAATAAAAAAACTGAAATATGTTTTTAAATGAATGAGAGTTAACATGAATAGTAATTATGAAAAAAGAGTTTCACTTGATACTACAACTTTAGAATGGAAAGAGACCGAACACAAAAATGTTTATAAAAAGGTTTTTTCTTCAAAAATAGAAGAAGAAACAGCTTTAGTAAAAATAGAAGAAAATGGTATTCTAAATGAGAAAACAAAGATAAATAGTGTAGAAATATTTGTTTTAGAAGGTATATATATTAATGAATTTGGAGAATTTACTAATGGTACTTATCTTCGTTTGCCAAAAGAAGATGAATCCTTAGTTAAAACAACTGTTGGATGTATAATCTTCCGAAAAACAAACTATTTTGATGATGAGCAACAAGTGATTATAGATACACAATCAGCACAATGGTTAGAAGGACAAGGAAATTTAGAAGTACTGCCTTTGCATGAACAAACAGCTTTAGTTAAATGGCCTAAAAATGAAAGATTTCTTCCTCATAAACATTGGGGTGGTGAAGAAATATTTGTACTAAAAGGTATTTTCAGGGATGAACATGGGAAATATCCAGAAGGGCATTGGTTAAGAAGTCCTCATTTGAGTGAGCATTTCCCTTTTGTAGAAGATGAAACAATCATTTGGGTTAAAACTGGACATTTATAGACATAAAAAAAGGGTTTGAAAATTAATTCAAACCCTTTTATTTATTTAGCAAATTTATTAAAATTATGCTGCTAATGCTTCTTTAGATTTTACAACTAATGATGTAAATGCTTCAAAGTCATTCATAGCCATATCAGCTAAGATTTTTCTATCTAATTCAATGTTCGCTAATTTCATACCGTTCATGAATCTAGAATAGTTGATATCATTTAATCTGCATGCAGCATTGATTCTGATGATCCAAAGTTTTCTAATATCTCTTTTCTTTTGTCTTCTATCTCTATAAGCGTAAACCATAGAATGTTCTAATTGTTCTTTCGCTTTTCTGAAATGTTTACTTCTACCACTAAAAAATCCTCTAGCAGCTTTTAAAACTTTCTTATGTCTTCTTCTTCTAACTACACCAGTTTTTACTCTAGGCATGTGTTTCCTTTCTTTACCGTATCTTTTAAATAGGTGTCGATTTTATATAATCGAACTTGTCCACAAAACTGTGGAGGGACAATATAATTAACTGAAATTAGTTAATTATGCTAAACAAAGCATTCTTTTTACTCTTGTAGCATCTACTGCTGCAACAGTTTTAGGTCCTCTTAGAGAAGTTTTTCTCTTTTGAGTCATCTTAGTTAAGATGTGGCTTCTGAATGCTGATCCTCTTTTAATAGAACCGTTTTTCTTTACTTTAAATCTTTTTAAAGCACCACTTACAGATTTCATCTTTGGCATAGTGGAGTCCTTTCTAATAAATTTGCATTTTCAATAATGTGAAAAAGTTTGAGATTTTACTTAAATTTAGCTTTAAGTCTAATTAAATAGCTATTAGGAGCAGAAAAAGAGAGAGTAGAGTCTCTTTTTCTTATTTATATTAGTTTTTATGGTGTTCGTTTTTTGGGAAAACGTACATATTTACAAAACGTCCTTCTTGTTTAGGATTCGCTTCTTTTACTCCAACTTCTTCAAGCATTGGCCAAACTCGGTTAAGTACTTCAGCTCCAGCTTGAGGATGAGCCATTTCTCTACCTTTTAAGAATACTCTACATTTTACATGGTATCCTTTTTGAAGGAATTCAATAGCATGTTTTACTTTATAATTAATATCATTGTCTGCAATTTTAACAGAGAATTTAACTTCTTTAACTACGATAACTTTTTGATTTTTTCTTGCTTCTTTTTTCTTTTTTTCTTGTTGATATCTGAATTTACTATAATCCATAATCTTAGCAACAGGTGGTTTACCATCTGGAGCAATAAGAACTAAATCTAATCCTAAATCATCTGCTGTTTGTTGTGCATCTCTTGTTGGAATAATTCCATAGTTCGTTCCATCATCACCTGTACATCTTACTTCACTTGCTCTAATGTCATCATTCATTATTACGTTGTCTTTTTTATTGTCTCTACTCAAATCTTACTCCCTTTTTGTATGTCATTTAATAGTGTAAAGAATTCTTCTTTACTCATATTTGATTGTTCTCTTTTTCTTCTATCTCTAAGTGCAATTGTTTGGTTTGCAACTTCCTCGTCACCAACAACAACTATCATTGGTACTCTTTGTTTTTCAGCCATTCTAATTCTTTTATTTAATGATTCATTCATATCAAAGATTTTAGAATCCATTTCATTTTCTAGAAGTTCTCTTCGTAACTCTTTTGCATAAGCAACATGAGGCTCTGCAATTGGTACAAAAATTACTTGTGTTGGAGCAATTGCAAATGGAAACTCTCCAGCACAGTGTTCAGTTAGGATACCAATAAATCTTTCGAAAGAACCAAGTATAGCTCTATGAATCATAACTGGTTGTTCTTTCTCCCCTTTATCATTGATGTATTCCATCTCAAATGATGTAGGTAAGTTCATATCAACTTGAATAGTACCACATTGCCATTTTCTTCCAATAGCATCTAGAATTTTAATATCGATTTTTGGACCATAAAATGCTCCTCCACCTTCATCAATTCCATAAGCTAAGTTTTCTGAATCTAATGCATCCATAATACTTTTTGTTGTTGTTTCCCAGAATTCATCTGAGCCAATAGCTTTTTTAGGTCTTGTTGAAACTTCCATTTCATATTTAAAATCAAAAACTTTCATAAGAGAGTCAACAAACTCTAAAACATCAATGATTTCATTTTTTACTTGAGAAGGAAGACAGAAAATATGTGCATCATCTTGAGTAAATTCTCTTACTCTAAATAATCCATGCATAGCTCCACTAAGTTCATGTCTATGTACTACACCATATTCAAAGAATTTCTTTGGTAAATCTTTATATGAAACTAAATCATTTTTAAAGATTTGAATATGTCCAACACAGTTCATTGGTTTGATACCATATTCCTGCTCATCAATAGTTGTAAAGTACATATTTTCTTTATAGTTTGCATAGTGACCTGATTTAACCCATTGGTTCGCTTTTAAAATCTCTGGACCACGTACAGGTTCATAATCTCTAATTCTATGTGCTTTGTATAGAAGTTTTTCTAATTTACCTCTAAGTCTTGCCCCATTTGGAAGCCATAATGGAAGTCCTGCTCCAATATCTTCATTAAATGCGAATAATTCAAGTTCTGTTCCAAGTTTTCTATGATCTCTTTTTTTAGCTTCTGCAAGCATTTTCACGTAGTCGTTTAGTTCTTTCTTATCAAAGAAGGCAATACCATAGATTCTAGTAATCATTTCATTTTCTTCATCACCACCAAGATATGCTCCCGCAACTCTTATTAGTTTAAATGCTCTAATCATTCTAGTATTTGGTAAGTGAGGCCCTCTACATAAATCTTCGAAGTCACCTTGCTTATACATAGTTAATGTATCGTCGGTAATATTTTGTAAAACAGCTTGTTTTAATTCATCATCTGCAAATTTCTCTAAGATTTCGGTTCTAGTTGCTTCGTATCTTTCAATAGGAAGTTTCCTATTCGCTATCTCTTTCATCTTTTTTTCAATAGTAATTAAATCGTCATCAGAGATTTTTTCTTCTACTTTGAAATCATAGTAAAAACCTTCTTTTATAACAGGTCCTACGAAAAATTTTGCTTTAGGATATAACTCTTTAATAGCTTGTGCCATCATATGAGCACATGAGTGTCTAAGTATTTCTATCGACTCAGGCGAATTATCAGCTTTAACAGCATCTCCTTGGATGTTTAAAGCTTCAGCAGTCTGAAGGTCATAGATTTGACCATCATTTAATACACCAATTAGTTCCAATAATTTCCTTTATAGTATAAGTTTTTTTAAAAAATTCATTTATTTTATCAAAAACGCACTTAAATTTAAGGATAGGTGTTATTTTTTAATTTAATTTTGTTAAAATGTGTAATGATTTTAAACTTATCAAAAATAAAAACAGAAGCCTTACTACTATTTTGTAAAGATTTGATTGCATCTTATAAAGATAAAGATGAAAAAATATTTGATGTGGATGATCAAACAAATGATTATATAGATGAAATATCAAATGCAATGTATAAACAGATGAAAAATGTAACTTTTCCCAATGAGTATTACATTGAGAATAGTAAACATTATAGAATCAAAGCTGTTTTGCAAGCATATAATTTTATCAATAAAGAATTGACAAAAGAATTTGAACAAAATGAGAGTACCGGAAAACTTTTTAACCCTGCAATGCTTTATTTCTCACTTCTTGCAGTTTGGTTTAAAGAACTAGACAAAGAGAGTAGATCAAAAGAGTATATTTATTTTACTATTTATCCTTATTCAAATGTTTATGACAAATTGTTAGTTAATGTAAAAGATGAAGAGTTTAAAAAATTAAATATTTCAATGATTGAGATTGCAGAAAAAATAATTTATAGATTAGATAGAGTATCATTTAAATAAAAAGAGGGAAAACCTCTTTTTATTTTTTTGTTAACTTATAGATTAAAATCTATATCTCATGTAAGCTGTAATATTTTGTGCTTCTTGAACTGCAGTTCCTGCATTTGGATTTGAGAAGTCCATAGGTGTTCCATAATCTCCAAAGAATCCATTACTTCCAGTATAGTCATAATCAATTTTTGTAAATCTAAGTGAAGTAGATAAAGCTTTTGTAAGTGGTTTATTATAATAAACTTCCCATGCTGTACCACGTGCAGCGATTTTCGAACCAATTGCTGAATCTTCACCATAACTTATTGATCTCCAGTATTTAGAACCTTTATTCCATTCAACTCCAAATCGTCCATTATCCGTAAATCCATCAGGCATATTCAATCCAACCCAATAAGAATGTCCAGTTTGAGATTCTGCTGAACCTAACATCATTTCATTATTATTTGGATCAGTTTTACTCATTGCATATGATGCAAAGAAAATTGAATCATCTAAGAAATCAGAAATACCATCACCCAATCCATCTGCTTTAAACATAGCAGTAAAAAATTGGATATCTCCGAATTCGTAAAACTTACCATTTTCATCTGCTGTAAATTGGTCTCCATCTCTATTTTTATTACCAATTAAATTCCATGCTTTTGCATAATTCATATGAACAGAATATTGTCCATTATCATATGGTACAAAAATAACTCCTGCCATATCAACATTAGCTGTAGTATCTTCATCTTCTATATAATCTTGACCATCTGAAGAAAATCTAAGTTTTGCATTTGTAAGACCACGACCTCCACAGAACTTAACCCACATACCTTCAACACCAGTAAGTTTGTCTAAGTCAAATCTAGCACTTGCTCCATCAAATTCAACATTTACTGTATGTGATAAGGCTGATTTTCTTTGTTGATCAACTCTTAAGTTAATCCCTAACCCATCAGTAGAAGGACGTCTACCAACAGAAGCTGTCCACGCAACATCTTCATTTCCTAAGAAAGAGTCATTTCTATATAACCAATAAGCTTCTTTCACTTTTAATGAGTTATCATTCGTAGCAGCTTCATTTGTTATCCAGTCAAATGAAGCATTATTTCCTGTTCCTCCAGCATTTGTTACATCTGCTCTATTATCACCAAATACTTTGTTGTAAGCCAATGTTCCATAGAAAATAGAATTATCATCTGCTGCATACTTCATTCCTAAATGAAGTCTATTTGTTAATAAAGAAGAATTTTTAACTTTTTCACCGTTACCAAGTTTATATTCAAGGGCATCAATCTGAGTTCTAAAATCAACATTCCATTTTAGATTGTCTCCTGCACCTTGGGCTTTTGCAAGACTTGCTTTTTTACCAATACTATTAACTTTTTTTTCTAATTTTTTAAATCTTGCATCACTAGCAGTACTTGATGTATTTCCCATCATTTTTTCTAATGATACTTTGTTTGCAGTAGAAGTTGATTTTGTAGTGTTTAGTTTATTTTCCAATGCTGAAAGTTGAGCTTTTAAAGCTTCAATTTGTTCCATCATATCCGTATGTGTCACTTTAGCTGCGAAACTAGAAGTAGACAATGCAGCAATTGCAGTTAATGCAATTATTGACTTTTTCATTTTTTTTCCTTTGTGTTTTTATAAGATGAAGTTATTATATAGTTTTTATTTTTAAGCTAAGATTAAGTATGAATAACTATTCATGATAATAATTACAAGCCACGCTTATAATAGTATTTTAAGCAAAGAACAAATTAGATAAAACATTAGGTAAAGTTATAATATGCATAAAAAAAGGAGTAAGAATAACTTACTCCTTTTTAAGTTTTTAGAAAATGCTTATATTAACAAGAAGGAACATTTCCTGAATCATTTGCATATTCAAGTGAAAAGTCAAAAATATGAGGCATATATTTATCTTTTAACTTTTCTTCTTTTACTTCTGGACAAATTTTCATAAATTCTTCTTTGAATTTCCCTGCTTCTTTAATTGCAGTCCATTCATCTTGAGAATGTTTTGATGCAAATTTTGCACCATTAAATCCACAAGCTTTTTTGTATTTTTTAATAAAAAGTTTTTGACCTTTTACAACATCTGCACTTGCAGTTGTACTAGCAACACCAAGAAATAAAGCACCAGCTAATACTATTTTTAATAATTTTGTCATTCTTCTTCTCCATAATTTTTAATTCTGATATAATTATATCACATATACATAAAAAAACTCTTAGAGTATAATAAGAAAAAGTGAATTAATCATGAAGTACTATTTGTTAAAAGAAGTTGTTGGGTATCTTTCAGAAAAAGCCCATAATATCAAGCTTATAAAGAGAATTGATAATAATATAATTATAATAGAATTTAATAATAAGAATAGCTTATACTTTGACCTTTCAAAAGGAAATAGCTCCATCTTTAAAAGAGAATTAGATGTGCAAGTAAAGAAGGATTTCAATGCTCCTTTTGATGTAGCTTTACAAAAAAGGTTCAATAATTCAAAAGTTGAGAGTGTAGAACTTTATAATGATGACAAAGTTATTAACATAAAAGTCAATTCTTCCTCTTCCTATAAAAAATTAACTACTATATTACAATTGGAATTTACAGGAAAACATACGAATATTATAATTTTAGATGAAAATAGAGTAATTGTTGAAGCCTTAAGACATATTGATGAATTTTCATCAAGTAGGGTTGTAAAAGTCGGTATTGCTCTTGATGAAATACCAAAACAGAATTTTATACCTAAAATTGAAGCAGTTGATGATATTGAAGAATATTTATACAAAGTGTATAATGAAGTAGAAGCAAAAAATATTGAAAATTATAAAAAACAGAAGATTACTCAAGTTAGTAAAAAACTGAAAAAATTAGAAAAAACAGTTTCTTTATTGCCGAAAAAAGAAGAGTTAGAAGAAGAATCAAATGAACTGTATGAAAAAGCAAATTTGATATTAGGGAACTTACATTTAATCAAACCTTATCAAAAATCATTTACCACTTTTAATTATGAAGGAAAAGAGGTTGAACTAACTTTAAATCAAGAGATGTCCGCTTCGACATATTCTAATGATTTATTTAAAAAAGCAAAAAAAGCTAAACATAAAGCTCAAAATATTAAAATTGAAAAAGATAATTTGGAAGAAAAACTAGAGTTCTTAAAAAGAATGGTTCACAATCTTGAAAATTCAGAATCTATTGATGAGATGGAATTTTTATATCCAAAAAAACAGAAGAATCAAACAAAAACAAAAAAATCACAACAATATGAGAGTTTCTTTTTTGAGGGATATAAGATTATGTTAGGGACAAGTGAACGAGAAAATATTTACTTATTAAAAAACTCAAAAGCAAGTGATTTTTGGTTTCATTTAAAAGATAGACCTTCTTCACATGTATTTGTACAAAATAGCAAAAAAACAATCCCTCTTTCAGTGATAGAAAAAGCAGCTGTTATTTGTGCAAAGTTTTCTGTAGATTTTGAAGGTAGTTACAATGTGGATTATACACAAAGAAGAAATGTAAAGATTCAAAGTGGAGCAAATGTTTTATATAATCCATATACGACAATTGGTGTGAAAATTTAAAATTTTAAAATAATCATAATCATAATTTTGATATAATTTTCCGAAATATAAAAATGGAGTAAAGATGAAAAAAATTTTAAAAATAAGTGCAATAGCTTTAATTGGTCTTTTTGTTTTAACAGGATGTAGAACAGCAGCTGTATATAACGTTTCAAATAGCCCGGTAGAAACAGAAAATAAAGTTTCAGATGAACAAATTTATTCTGCAATTAAAAAAGCTGGAGTAGGATTAGGTTGGATTGTTAAAAAAGTTAAACCAGGTTTAGCAGAAGGAAGACTTAATCTAAGAACGCATATGGCATTAGTTGAAATTCCTTACGGTAAAGATGGGTATTCAATCAATTATAAAAAGAGTATTAATTTAAATTATGACCAAGAAAAAGGACTAATCCATAGTAATTATAATGGATGGGTTCAAAATTTAGATGGTGCAATTCAAATTCAATTATCAGGATTATAGAATTAAATAAAGTTATGGATTAGTTAATCCATAACTTTTTCCCTATAGCCGAAGTTTTAATTTCGGATACATATTTCAAATCTATTAGAAATTTTAAATTTGAAAGTTCAGATTGTAAAATCTTTTTTATCTTTTTTATAGAAAGTTCTTCTGATGCTTCTAATGTAATATCAAGAATTTCACCTCTGAGTGAATTCCTGTCATTTTTCACATAAACTAGAGCTTTATTTATTTCCTCTTGTTCTTCTAAAATATTTTCTATTTGTATCGTTGAATATCTTTTTCCTGCTATTTTTAATATTTGTGAACTTCTTCCAATTAATTTAAATTTATTACCATCTTTTTCAATAAAATCAAAAGTTTGTATTTCTTGTTTTGTATCTTTAAATTCATTTTCATATAAATACTTTGAAACAAAAGGCGATTTAACTTTTAATTCATTTTTTTCATTAGTTTCAATAGTTACATTTTCTAATGCAGTCCACAAAACTTCGTCATTGACTTTATATGCGATACCACCTGTTTCTGTTGAGCCAAAAAGTTGCATTATAGAGCATGAAAACTTTTTATTAAAGTCTTTTGCCTCTTTGGGATCAAGTGGTGCTGTGGAGCTTAGAAATAGTGATTTCGATAGGTCTTTACTTGTAGATATTTTATTTAATGCTTTTATATAAAGTGGAGTAGTTACAACAAGAGAATGGTCATCACAAATTTCAAGTAAGTCATTTGGTAAAAAGTGTTCTTTTAAAATGATATCAATATCATTAAAATATGGATAAAAAAGTCCAGTAAGCGAACCATAAATATGTATAAATGGAACAGTTACGATTACTCTTTTTATATTATACTTTTTGAGTAAAAGACTTAAAGCTTTGATTTCACTTTCAATATTCTCTTTTGTTTTAAGTGCCGCTGTACTCTCTCCTGTACTACCACTGGTGAAATAAACAAAAGAAAATTCTTTATCATCAAAGATTGTAGAGGTATTAGTGTTATTCTCAAAAGAAGAGATATTTAAAGTTTGTAATTTTTTAACTAAAAGTTTATTAGTATCATCAAATAGTATTGATTTTGCATCGCTAAAATATGATTTGAATATATTTAAAGCATTTATCTCTTTAGATGAACTAGAGATATAAGAGACCTTATTTTTATATTCTTTATTTATAAATTCATTTTTATTTATTTTATGTGAATTTATAGAACCACAATCGTTATAAACTTTTAGATGCATTATCTACCTTTTGAAAAATAATTAAAATTAAAATTGCAAATATTCCTAGAGTAGCGACACTTCCAATGGAAAATAATGAATTAATATCTGAAAATATTAAAACACCAAATCCTGCAAAAGAACTAATAGCAGAGAATATAATTGCTTTTTTAGTTTGTTTTGAATTGTCTTTACTAGAATAAATCGCATAGTCAATACTAATTGAGAGAATAATAAAAAACATAAATATATGTAAAATATTAACAGCTACAAAACTTAAATACATAAATATTAAAGCACTTGGAAATAATAAAAAATTAAGTGCTTGAATCATTTTCTTTTTTGTTATAAATATTATTATAAGTGTAATAAAAATAAGGCTTAAAAAACCTAAAGTAACTATTCTTTCAAGCTCGTTTTGTAAATTTTCTTCAAAAAGTGTTTTTAAACTTAGCGAATAGATAAATTCTTCTTTTAAAATATCATTATAGTTATCTTTTGATACATTAATATCTGTCTCTTATACACATCTGACGCTGCCGACGAA
>OJIJ01000053.1_pt1 | contig 17678 bp, 18 predicted proteins | sample 1595891 | NCBI WGS metagenome assembly OJIJ01 (sample SAMN05416853, study PRJEB24817) | seawater metagenome | isolation source: Sea water | place: Canada:Atlantic | collected 2013-11 | reverse complement strand
GATCTACACTATCCTCTTCGTCGGCAGCGTCAGATGTGTATAAGAGACAGCATATGAAGTGATGAAACTATTGGTTAAATATTTAGATAATTGTGCAATATTATTAATCACACATGATATGACTTTAGCTTCATGGTGTAGTGATGAAATTATAAATTTAAGTGAAATAAATCGGAGTGACGATGAGTAAAGAAAGTAAGAAAGCCTTAGTCCTACTTAATATGGGTGGGGCAAGAAATAAAAGTGAATTAAAAATGTTTTTGACAAATATGTTTAATGATAAAAATATTTTAACTTTTAACAGTAATTTTTTTAGATCAATTTTAGCAAAAATAATAGTGACATCAAGACTTGATTCTGCATGGAAGAATTATGAATTAATTGGGAATGAATCTCCTATTAACTCATTAACTGAGAAATTAGTTTCAAAATTAGATGATGATTTATTAGAAGCTAGTGTTTATCAAGTAATGAGATATACTCCTCCTTTTGCAGATGAGTGTATAAAAGAGTTAGAAGAAAATGGGATTACTGATGTTGTTTTATTACCTTTATATCCGCAATATTCTACAACTACAACAAAATCGTCAGTTGAAGATTTTGAAGAGTTTGCTCAAAATAAATTCAATATTGAAGTAATTGAACCTTTTTATAAAAATGAACTATTTAATGATTCAATTATTGAGACTATAGAAGAATCAGTAGAAGATTATAGTGAATATAATTTAATTTTCTCAGCACATGGATTACCTCAGAAAATTGTTGATAATGGTGATCCATATCAGATGCATGTTCAAGAACATGTAGAAATTTTGTCAAAATCTTTAAGTGAAAGAAATATAAATTTCAAATCAATATCTTTAGCATATCAATCTAAAGTAGGGCCAATGAAATGGTTAGAACCTGCATTAGATGAAGAATTGAAAAAATATAAAGATGAAAAAGTCTTAATCTATCCTATTGCTTTTATTGTTGATAATTCTGAAACAGATTTTGAACTGAGTATTGAGTATAAAGAAGAAGCAGACGAAATAGGAATTGCTGATTATAAAGTTTGTAAATGTGTAAATTATAATGATAAGTTTATTAAAGCTATTAAGGATATTACAAAATTATCTTAATGTAAAGGAAATGTTATGAAAGATGAAAAATTACTCTTAGACCTTGCCTCTAAATCTATTGAGTCTGAATTTAATAAAGAAATTAAAATAGATAAAGAGAAATTAGTAAAAGAGAACTCTTTTTTAGATGAACAGCGTGCAACTTTTGTAACATTAACATTAAATGGCAAATTAAGAGGTTGTATAGGCTCTTTATTAGCTCATAGAAGTTTACTTGATGATATTCTTCATAATGCAAGAGCTGCAGCTTTTAGTGACCTTAGGTTTGATAGATTATCTTTAGAAGAATTTAAAAATATAAAAATAGAAATTTTGCTTTTAACAATTCCAAAATTACTAGAATATACTGATTTAGAAGATTTAGAGAAAAAATTGATTCCTAATAAATATGGTGTTATATTAGAATTAGATGGAAAACGAGCAACTTTCTTACCTCAAGTTTGGGAACAACTTCCAACTTTTAATGAATTTGTAGCTCATCTTTGTAAAAAAGCAGGATTAAATCCATCATCATTATCTGGTCTGCCAAAAATTCAAATCTATGAAGCTCAAAAAATTAAAGAAGAAAGCTCAAAATCTTAATATGATTTATTATAAAGAATCCAATGATAATAAAATAACTTGTCTTTTATGTTCATATTATTGTGATTTAAAAGATGAACAAATTGGAATATGTGGTGTTAATAAACATGTAGATAATAAAATAGAATGTCTTGTCTATGGACACATTAGTGCATTTAATATTGACCCAATTGAGAAAAAACCTTTATATCATTTCTTACCAACTTCAAAATCACTCTCCCTTGGTACAGTTGGTTGTAATTTCCATTGTAATTTTTGTCAAAATCATGGTATTTCACAAGAAAAAGAAATAGATAAAAGTAGTTATACCAGTCCCCAAAGAGTTGTTGATATTGCCCGCGAGAAAAAATGTGCCTCAATTTCTTATACTTACAATGAGCCTACAATTTTTTATCCATATGCAAAAGATATTGCACTTGAGGCAAAAAAATATGGAATTAAATCTGTATTTGTAAGTAATGGTTTTGAAAGTAGTGAAGTGATTGATGATATGAAAGGTGTTATTGATGCAATAAATGTTGATTTAAAATCTTTTAGTGAAAAATATTATAAAACAAAACTTGGTGGAAATTTAAACCAAGTACTAAAAAATCTAATACATCTTCAAAAAAATGGAATATGGATTGAAATTACTACATTAATTGTGCCTACAAAAAATGATAGTGTTGAAGAGTTAACAAAGATTGTCAAATGGATAAAAGAGAATTTAGGAGTAAATGTTCCTTGGCATATATCTGCTTTTCATCCAGATTATAAAGAATTAAATTTACCTAGAACATCTTTTGAGAGTCTAAAACTTGCTCATGATATAGCAAAAGAAGAGGGTTTAAAATATGTCTATATTGGAAATGTAGGATATGAAAATAATACAGTTTGCCCAAGTTGTAATACAAATATGATTTCAAGAGAGTATTTTAATGTAAAATCATATAGTCTTAAAAATGAATGTTGTTCAAATTGTGGAACAAAAATAAATGGTATATTCTGGAAGAATCAAAAGGAAACATGATGAATATGAGAAGAGCTGTTGTAAGTGGAAGTTTTTATCCAAATGATAAAGAAGAGATAAAAAAATATATAGAGCATTTTAATAATAGTTTTAAAGTGGATAATATTGATATAACTCCACGAGCTATTATTTCTCCTCATGCAGGATATGTTTATAGTGGATTTACTGCAAACTTAGCTTTTAATTTATCTTCAAAACAAGAATTTAAAAGAGTAGTAGTAATAGGTCCTTCTCATAAAGTATATTTAGAAGGTGCATCTATTGCACTTTATGATGAATACGAAACTCCTTTAGGAAATATAAAAATTGATAAAAAATATTCAGAAGAGTTAAAAGAAAAATATGATTTCTTGGATTTTTTAGAAGATGCACATTATGAACATTCTACAGAAACTCAAGCACCTTTTATAAAAAATTATTTTGATGGTTTAGAAATAATTGAAATTGTTTATGGAAAGATGGACTTTACTCAACTATCTATTTTGATAGACGAGTTACTTCAAGATAAAAATAATTTTATTGTAATTAGTACTGACTTAAGTCATTTCTATACTCAAGAAGAAGCAAAAAAATTAGACAATATTTGCCTTAATGCCATTGCAAATAGGGACTTGAATTTATTTAATGAAGGATGTGAAGCTTGTGGTTTAACAGGTGTAAAAGCAATGATTAGTTCTTCACTTAAAAATAACTTAATAACAAAGGTGCTACACTACTGCACTAGTTTTGATAGGACAAAAGATGATAGCCGTGTAGTAGGCTATACCTCAGTCTTAATAGGAGAATAATTTGCTTTTTACAGCTAAGAAATTTGTTTCAATATTTTTTATGCCTATGTCATTAGGCTTAATACTTTTTTTCATTGGTTTAATTTTTTTATTAAATAAAAATTATAAAAGAGCAAAAACTTTTTTAATTATTTCCTTTTTATGGCTTGCTATTATTGGGTATTCACCTTTTTCAAATTATATTATTCAACCTTTGGAAAATCAATATAAGTCATATATAAAAATTGATCCAAGTATTAAACATGTTTTGGTTTTAGGTTCAGGACATGTAACAAATAATGATGTTTCTAAATTGTCTCAGCTTTCAACTACTGCACTTATGCGATTAAGTGAAGGTATTAGAATTTATAGAGAATTAGATGATGCAAAATTAATATTGTCTGGTTATGCAGGAGATGATGTAAAAACACCACATGCATTTATTTCAAGAGATGTTGCAATTTCTCTTGGTGTTCCTAAGGAAGATATTATAACTCAAGAAGAAGCAAAAGATACTGCAGAAGAAGCTATTTATGTAAAAAAAGTTGTTAATACAGAAAAATTTATACTTGTGACTTCTGCTTCTCATATGCCAAGAGCAATGAAAATATTTAAAACAGATTCTTTAAATCCAATTGCTGCACCTACTGATTATCTTTCAAAAGAAAATGGAGATTATTTACGAGAACCAAAGGCAAAAGAGATAAGAAAAACTGAAAGAGCTATGCATGAGTATATTGGGATTTTGTGGCATGATATGCTTGGAAAAATAAGGTTTTATGTAAATTGATAATTCATTATAGTATAATCGCATTTTATGAGGTGCGAATTATTAAATGAACAAAATTTTAGAGCTTAAAAATTTATCTTTTCAGTATGACAAACAAAATGTCTTAGAAGATATTAACTTAGATATATTAAATAATGATTTTTTAGCAATTATAGGTCCCAATGGTGGAGGGAAATCTACTTTATTAAAACTTATTCTTGGACTTTTAAAAACTAAAGATGGAAAGATCATAAAACATCTTAAAAATGATTCTATTGGCTATGTTCCTCAAAATACTAACTTAAATATTGATTTTCCAATAACAGCATTAGAAATTGTTCTTATGGGACATATTGGAAATAAGAAACAACTATTTGGATATAGCAAAGAAGATATATCTTGTGCTCTTGTCTCTTTAGAAAAAGTAAGTATGAAAAGTCACGCTAATAGTAAAATTGGTGATTTAAGCGGAGGTCAAAGGCAACGGGTATTTATTGCACGTGCTCTATGTGCAAACCCAAAAGCTATGTTACTTGATGAACCAACAGCAAGTATTGATGTAAAAGGACAAAAAGATATATATGAACTTTTACTAGAACTTAATAAATCAATTGCAATAGTTGTTGTAAGTCATGATATTTCAGTGTTATTAAATTATGCAAAGAATGTTGCACATATAAATAAAAACTTAGTTTATCATCATCTAAAAAATATTGATGAAAAGATTGATAATGAAGATGAACATATGTGTGAGGTTGAGCTATTATCAGCTCTTGGTAAAAAACAAGTATGTTGTAATCATACACATGAGTAGTGGAAAATGTTAGAAGCCTTACAATATGATTTTATTCAAAATGCAATAATTGCGGGAATACTTGTATCTATTGCAGCTGGGATTATAGGTTCTCTAGTTGTTGTAAATAGAATTACTTTTCTAGCTGGCGGTATTGCACATAGTTCATATGGTGGAATAGGACTTGCCATATATTTAGGACTTCCTGTACTTTTTGGAGCAACTGTTTTTGCAGTTGCAACTGCTGTATTAATAGCAATGTTAACATTAAATAATAGAAAAAGAATAGATTCTCTTATTGGTATTATGTGGGCATTTGGTATGGCTATTGGTATTATCTTTGTGGATTTAACACCAGGTTATAATGTAGATTTAATGAGTTATTTATTTGGTTCTATAATTGCTGTTTCAAGTAATGATATTATTTATCTAACAATATTAGACTTCCTTATTGTTGGTCTGGTAGTAGTCTTTTATAAACAAATACTAGCAGTCTCTTATGATAGTGAATTTGCTTCTTTACGTGGAATCTCAGTAAAATTCTTTTATACTTTGATATTGATATTGTCAGCATTAAGTGTTGTTGCTGCAATAAAAGTTGTTGGACTTATTCTTGTTATTGCATTATTAACAATTCCAACGTATTTAGCTGAAATGTATGCTAAATGTTTATCTTCTATGATGATTATAAGTTCAATTATTGCAACTTTTTTTACAATATTTGGTTTAATAATTTCATATTTTTATGATATTAGTTCTGGGGCTAGTATTATTATTGTCGGTGTCTTTACACTATTACTTGCCAAAATGTTAGGAAAAAAATGAACGAATATATTGAATTAGGGGTTATAAACTCTTTAAAAGTTAACAGAGTTAGTGAACCAGGAATTTATCTTATATGTGAAGATGAAGAAGAAGTATTGCTTCCAAATTGTTATGTTACAAAAGAGATGGAAATCGATACTATGTTGGATGTATTTATTTACACAGATAGTGAAGATAGATTAGTTGCAACTACACTTACTCCATATGCAATGAAAAATGATTTTGCAGCATTAGAAGTAATTGATTTTGCTCAGTTTGGAGCATTTTTAGATATTGGGTTACCAAAAGATTTATTAGTACCTAAGAATAAACAAAAGACTATTTATGATATTGGTGATAGAAAAGTAGTTCAAGTAGTTGAAGATGATAAAACAGGTAGATTAATAGGTAGTGAAAAATTTGTTTTAAGTAAAGAACCTGACAGTCTTAATATTGGTGATGAAGTAGAAATTCTTCTATATTCAAAAACACCACTTGGATTTAAAACTATTGTAAATAATGAGTTTGAAGGTTTGATTTATCACAGCGAGATTTTTGAAAATATTAATATAGGTGATAAAAAAAGAGCATATATTAAACTTATTAGAGAAGATGGAAAAATAGATATCTCTTTACAAAAATTTGGAGCTAAAAAAAGTGAGGATAATCCTACAAGAGTTTTAGAAATTTTAGAGCAAAATGGTGGAGAATTAGGCTTTACATATAAAAGTGATGCAGAAGATATTAAAGATGTATTTGCAATGAGCAAAAAAGCGTTTAAAGCTTCTCTTACAAATTTAATTGATAATGAAAAAATAGTTTTAGAAGAAAATAAAATAAAAATAAAATAAAAAAGAATTTAAACTTTTGGGAAGATACAATCTCTCCCATTGTTTTTAGCATTGTATAGTTCTCTATCAGCTCGGTAAATTAAATCATCTACACTTTCATTTTTTGTATATTGTGCGATGCCACAACTTATAGTAATATTTATATCTGTATGTTTCCCAATTTTAATTTTAGAAATTAGTCTTTGTAATTTTGTACATAAAGAATAGGTTTGTGATAAGTTACTATTTGGACAAATAATTAAAAACTCTTCTCCTCCCCATCGACCTGATAAATCATATTTTCTTGTTTGTTTATTAAGAATTTTTGATAATAATATTAAAACTTCATCTCCGATATTATGCCCATAAGTATCATTTACTTTTTTGAAGAGGTCAATATCTATCATTATAATAGATAGTTCAAGATTGTTTCTAAAGCTTCTATCTACTTCGATTATTAATTGTGAATCTAATTTTCTTCTATTTGCAATTTTTGTTAATTGGTCAGTTTCAGATATGATTTTTAAACTTTTATGTCTATAGTAAAAAACAACTAGTACTAAAAAGATGATTATTAAAATAATAGAAATGAGTCTATAATCAGTACTATGTTCATACTTTATATTAATCCATTTGTTATATATTGAATCATGCTCTTCTTCAGTTATAGATCTTAATGTTTTTTCTAAAATTGAATTTAATATTGTTAATTCTTTTCTTGTTGAAAAACTTAGCTTTGTTTTAAAAGGTGCTTCTCCACTTATTTTGAGGTTAGTATATTTTAGTTTCTTAATAAAGTATCCTGCATTTGGAAGCGACCCAATATAAGCGTATACAGATCCATTATAAACTTTTTCTAGAGCTTCTTTTGTTGTATTTACGGGAATTAGATCTATTTCTTTATTATAACCTTTTATCAACTCATGGGTATAAAATTTTCTTTCAACAGCTACTTTTTTATTTGATAATTGATTTAAATTTTTAATATAACTTATATCATCTTTTGTTACTATTACGGTAGGAAATTCAAGATATGGTTTTGTAAAATTCATATATTGATTTCTTTTAGGGGTATTTATAATTGCTAAAAACATATCTAGTTCTTTATTTTTAATTCGTTCAATCATCTCATACCAATAAACGTTATTTGTTATTCGTAGTTTAACATCAAGTTTTTCTTCTATAAGTTTTAAATATCCTGAAGCTATACCACTATATTTCCCTTGCTTATCAAAGAATTCAATAGGATTCCATTCTTTATTCGTTCCAAGTTTTATTGTTTTGTTATTCTCTAACCAAGTTCTTTCTTCCTTTGTAAGTTTTAATCCACTGGTACAATGAATACAATGTATAAAATCACTTAGTTTATAATCTTTTTGGATAAGGCCTAAAAGTCTATAAATCTTAGCTATTTCATTAAACTTTTCTTCACTAATATGACCTATTTCTTTATTCTTATCATAAGCTAATTTTTTAAGTATTTCACCTTCATAAATTAGTTCATCTAATGTTTTATTTTGTGAGTTATATTTAGAAAATATAAATTTTGCTGTTTGATTAATATTCTCAAAAGCGTATTCCCATCCTTTTAAACTAGCATCGGTAAATTCTTCAACTGTTCTGGGATCATCTTTTAATTTTTGTTTGGATGTATATAAAATATCTCCATAAAAATCGAAACCATAATCTTTTGGATGGAAATATTTATACTTTATTCCTCTTTTTTCTAATTTATATGGTTCATTTGAAATATATGAAGCAATGGCATCTGTTTTACCACTTATTAAATCATCAATATTATAACTATGTTTTTGAATTGTTAAACTTTCACCCATAACACCTTCACTAAAAAGCATAGACATGTATGATGCTGAGGTAATAGCATCTGCAGAAATCATGACTTTTTTATTTTTTAAATCATATGGAGATTTGATATTTTCATTTGTTACCAAAAGTGCGGCAGGAGATTGTTGAAAGATTGCAGCTAAGGCAACAATAGGATAACCGTTATTTTTGTGTATGAGTAGAGATGTTCTTCCTGTAGCAAATGTTGCTTCTTGAGTTAGTACATTGCGTAAAATATCAACATCATTTTTATATGGAAGTATTTTAACCTCTAGGCCAATATCTTTATAAAAACCTTTTTCTTTGGCAATATAATATCCTGCAAATTGAAACTGATCTAACCATTGAAGTTGTAGTGTTACTTTTTTTAAGTCATTAGTATAGGAATTTGTAATAAAGATAAGAATAAAAAAAGTTATTTTTAGTAGTGTATTCATACTAAACTCCATTAGTATAGTATTATATGAAATTATTACTTAAAAAAACAATATATTAAAAGATTATTTTAGTTTATTGATGTTCAGTCAATAAAATTAATTTTTTTGATATAATTTAAGTTAGATTTTATAATTAAGACTATTTTTATAAGCTTTCATTATAATTTCGCCAATTTATAAAAAAAGGGAAGAGATGGCAACAACAAATTTAAAAGGTAATTTAGTTAATTTAAGTGGAACAGAAGTAAACGTAGGTGATAAAGCTCCAGTAGTAAACGTAGTAGCTAAAGATTTATCAGAAGTTCAAGTTGGTGGAAAAGCTCAAGTTATCGTAGTAGTTCCATCATTAGATACTCCTGTTTGTGCTGCTGAAACTAGAAAATTCAATGAAGAAGCTGCAAAGTCAGATGCTGAAGTTGTAGTTGTTTCTATGGACTTACCATTTGCAATGGGAAGATTTTGTACAACTGAAGGTATTGAAAACTTAACAGTTGGTTCTGACTTTAGAAATAAAGATTTTGCAAAAGCATATGGAGTTTTAATTGCAGATGGACCATTAGCTGGTGTTACTTGTAGAGCAATTTTTGTAACTGATGCAAATGGTGTAGTTACTTATAAAGAAATTTGTCCTGAAATCACTGAAGAACCTAATTATGAAGGTGCTTTGTCTGCTATTAACTAATTAGTAAAATTAGATTACTTTTTTACAAAAGGGAGCAACTTTTTTAGTTGCTCCCTTTTTTTATTTTAAAATTTAAGACAAATGTTATTATAATCAGTTAATTTTAAAAAATGAAGGATAATAATGGCAACAACAAAATTAAAAGGTAATGTAGTAAATTTAAGTGGAGCAGAATTAAGTGTTGGTGCAGTTGCACCAGTAGTTAAAGTTGTAGCAAAAGATTTATCAGAAGTAGAAGTAGGTGGTCAAAAAGGTAAAGCTCAAATTATTGTAGTAGTACCATCTTTAGACACTCCTGTATGTGCTGCTGAGACTAGAAAATTTAATGAAGAAGCTGCAAAAATTGAAAATGCAGAAGTTACTGTTGTTTCAATGGATTTACCATTTGCAATGGGGAGATTTTGTACAACTGAAGGTATTGAGAACTTAACAGTTGCCTCTGATTTCAGAAATAAAGCATTTGCAAAATTCTATGGAGTTTTAATTGCAGATGGACCATTAGCCGGTGTTACTTGTAGAGCAGTATTTGTAGTTAATGCATCAGGTGTTATAACTTATAAAGAAATTTGTCCAGAAATAACAGAAGAACCAAATTATGAAGGTGCATTAGCTGCAGCTAAAGATGCTACTTCAACTTCTTGTTGTGGAACTTGTCAATAATCAAGTTTTTAATTAGTACATTTTGATATAATTTCAATATATTTAGAGAAGGCTATCTTTTAGATAGCCTTTTTTTTTAGGAGATTATATGTTCGCAACAGAACCACAAGACACGGCAAAAATAAAAGAAACAGCTTTTCAAAGTTGGTACAAGAAATTTTCATCTCAACCACATCAACCTTTTTTTGCTAATGGTATTATTTTTTTTATTCTCTTTATGGGATTGCTTTTAGGCTCATATTCAAACGTTTTAACTTTAAATAGTGCAGTATTAGATTTTCATGCATATACAATGGTATTTGTTGTTTTTATTCAATTTTTCTTAGGATTCTTATATGTAGTATTTCCTAGATTCTTGATGCAAGCAGAGATAGAACCAGCAGTTTATATGAAAAACTTTTTATTTTATTTTATATGTTCTATTGGAATATTTTTATCATTTCTTTTTTCTTTAAATATTCATTTTATATTTATACCTTTGTTATTTGTTGCACAAATTCTTAGTTTTAGAATATTGTATTCAATACATAAAAAGAGTATCACTCAAGATAAAAATGATACAAAATGGGTTCTTATATTTTTTAGTGCAGGCTTAGTAACTCACTATTTATTTATTATTTCATTAATAGACTTCTCTTATGCGTATCAAGTAAAACAAATAGCTATAAATAGTGGATTTTATTTATTCATTTTTGGAATAATTTTTACAATATCTCAAAGAATGATTCCTTTTTTTACTTCTATGAAAGTTCAAGGTTATGTAATAAATAAAAGTAAAAATCTTATGGAAGTGTTATTTGTATTATTAATTTTAAAAGTTTTTATTCTAAGTTTTGGAACTGTTGAATTAAATCTTATTGCAGATGTTCCTTTATTTATTTTATTTGTCAGAGAGTTAATTAAATGGAAACTACCAGTATTTAAAACAATTGCAATTATGTGGATTTTATTTATATCTTTATACTGGATTCCTTTTGCATTTTTTATCTCAATTCTTGAATCTTTAAGCGCGATTTTTGATACTGGTATTGTATTTGAAAAAGCAGTTGTCCATACTATTGCTGTTGGATATTTTATAACAGTATTAATTGGTTTTGGAACAAGAGTTGTTTTAGGACACTCAGGACAAACACCACATGCTGATAAATTTGCAATTGCTATTTTTATAACAGTTCAATTTATTGCATTCTTTAGAATTTTTACATCCTTTACACCAAATATGAATCTAGATTATATTTTCTTTATAAATCTCTCTTCTTTTTTAATTATGGCAGGGCTTATAATTTGGTCATCTAGATACTTAACTATTTTATTTAAAGGTAAATAGTTCTTCTACACATATCCTTAACACTAAATCTATAGAATTCACTCAAGATTAGCAAAAGGATATGTGATGAATATAATAAAAAAGCCATCTTGGCAAATAGATGATAGTGAAATTACTTCAAAAGAATTGTTTGATAAACGTAGAACGTTTCTAAAATTAGGTGCTGCGTCATTGATTGCAGGGTCTTCAATTGTAGAAGCATTGGCCAAAGATCAGATACCTGTTGCTAATCTTCAATACATTAAAGATAAAAATACGAATGATCTAAAACTAAATACTTATGATGAAATCACTTCATATAATAATTTTTATGAGTTTAGTACTAGTAAAGAAGGAGTTAAACCTCTTGCTCATACTCTTAAAACAGAAAATTGGAAAATTGAAATTGATGGTTTAGTTGAAAAACCAATGACAGTTGATTTTGATGATTTAATGAAAAAGTTTACTTTAGAAGAAAGAATTTATAGATTTAGATGTGTTGAAGGTTGGTCTATGGTTGTTCCATGGATTGGTTTTACTCTAGCTGATTTAATTAAATATGTAAAACCATTATCAAGTGCAAAATATGTGAGATTTGAAACTTTAGAAGACCCTAAAATGTTCCCTGATCAAAGTAGAGGAGTGTTTTCAACCATTTCTTATCCTTATGTAGAAGGTCTAAGAATGGACGAAGCAATGAATAATCTAACTCTAATGGCTGTTGGAGTATATGGTTCTTCTATGCCTAAACAAAATGGTGCACCAATTAGACTTGTAGTCCCTTGGAAGTATGGCTTTAAATCAATTAAATCAATATCAAAAATCTCTTTTGTAGATAAAGAACCTTTAAACTCTTGGCAAAAAGAAAACCCAAAAGAGTATGGATTTTATGCGAATGTAAATCCAGAAGTTGACCACCCTAGATGGTCTCAGGCTAGAGAAAGAGTTTTAGGAAAGTTTTTTAAACAAAAAACATTAATGTTTAATGGTTATGCAAAAGAAGTTGCACATATGTATAAAGGAATGGACTTAACAAAGTTCATATAAGGTTTTAACATGAAAAGAGTATTACTATTTATTATTTTATTAATCCCTTTAGGGTATTTGTCTTTTGAACTATTTATTATAGAAGATGTAAAAGACCCTATAAAATATATTTATACAGTAACTGGTGCAACTGCAGCAGTAATACTATTTGCTACTATTTCATTGTCACTAATTAGAAAATGGATTAATTTAATTAAATATAGAAGAATGTTTGGGCTTTTTGGATTTTTTTATGCATTTCTACATTTTCTAAACTTCTTTGTTTTAGATGCAGAATTAGATTTTTCATTTGTTATAAAAGAGACCCTAGATAAACCATTTATCTATTTAGGAATGATTTCATTATTCATTTTAGCTCTTATGTCAATAACATCAACAAAAAAGCTTTTTAGAAAATATAATAAATATCATAAATTTATTTATTTGGTACTAGTTTTAGTTACGATACATTTTATAATGGCCCAAAAGTCTTTAAGCATAATACAGTTAGGTTATGTAGTAATGATTTTAATAATTGCATACTGTAAATTATTACAGCAAATTATTAATAAAAATAACTCTTAACAATTAAATAATTTATAGTTAAGTTAACTAATCATTAACTTTTGATTATGTTTTAGTTAATTGTGCTCTAGTATAATTTTTACATAGATAAGAAGAAATGCGAATCTTCTTATAGAAATTTAAAAAAATGCGAATTTTTAAGTTTTCTAAATTTGTTTCCTTGTGTGTAGAAAAGCTTCTTGAAAAAGAAGCTTTTTTTTTGTCTGATAAAACCCATTATTTGTTAATTTAAATTTATAGGAATGATGTTTTTATAATAATATTTTGCTATACTTTTTAAAAAAAATAAAAAGTGAATTAATGAAAAAACATACAATTATTTTATTCCTAATAAGTATAGTAATATTTACTGGTTGTACGGCAAGTAAAACTACATTAGCTAAAGTAAACAAACAAAATCTTTCTACTCATGCTCTTATTATTGGTACTTTTAGTAGAAACTTAGGTACTTCATATTTAGGGCATAACAGTTTTGAAATAGTAGACTTGAATCATAAATTAGTAAAAAGCGTATTTGATAATGCTAAAGATAATATGAGTTTAGGTGGTAACCCATATGAATATAATAATGATTTTATCTATAAAGATACTCAAGGTTCCATTTTTGCTGTATTAATTCCAGAAGGAAATTATTATTTACATAAGTTTTCAGCAGGGAAAGGGAGTGGTAAATATGTCGGAAAATTCAATAAGAAAATAGATGTAAAAAGAGATGATGTGCTATATGTTGGAGATTTCAATTTTAAACCGATAAGAGAAAAATTAGAAAACCATCCTTTCTTTAAAAATAAAAAAGTCACAGTAGGTGCAACTGTAACAATTAAAAATAGTTTAAATAGAGATTATGCTGTTTTAAAAAAACATCTTGGAAATGATTTTCTAAAAAAAGATGAAATAAAACTTTCTGTTATAAATGAAGAGTTTAATTTAATAAAATTTACAAGTGATGTTAATCCTATGCTATTCTTACCAGTAATAATATATTAAAAAATTGTTAAGTTAACGCACCATTAACTTTTGATTATGTTTTAGTTAATGGTGCTCTAGTATAATTTTTATATAGATAAGAAGAAATGCGAATCTTCTTATAGAAATTTAAAAAAATGCGAATTTTTAAGTTTTCTAAATTTGTTTCCTTGTGTGTAAAAAAGCTCCTTTTTTAAGGAGCTTTTTTTTTGTCTAATTCTCTTAAAATTAATACAAATCAAAAGAATCTTTATGATAATATTCGCCAATGAAAAAACTATCAAAGAATATTAATTAATGCCTCTATCTAATTTAAATGAAGAACAATTAAGTGCTGCTACATGTAAACCGGGATATAACCTAATTATAGCTAGTGCAGGTACAGGTAAAACATCAACTATCGTTGGAAGAATTGCTAATTTAATTAACAATGGCACAAAGCCTGAAGAAATACTATTATTGACTTTTACAAATAAAGCTGCAGCTGAAATGGTAGCACGTGTTGCAAAATTCTTTGGAAAAGATATTGCAAAACAAATGATGGCTGGAACTTTCCATTCTGTATCGTACAAACTTTTGAAACAACTTGAAATAAATATAAGTTTAAAACAACCGAATGAATTAAAAACATTGTTTAAATCATTATATGAAAAAAGAGTTTTTTATGATAGAACTGATGATGCAAATCCATATGACGGTGGATACTTATATGACTTATATTCTCTATTCCTAAATTCAAATAATGGTGAAGAATTTGGTGCATGGATAAAAGAAAAGAATGAAGCACATGAACTCTATACTGCTATTTATGAAGATGTTGTAATTGAATTTAATGAATTAAAAACTAAATATGGTTATGCAAATTTTGATGACTTATTAACGATTATGCTTGAAAATCAAAAAGAAAATGAGTTTAATTTTAAAGAGATTTTAGTGGATGAATATCAAGATACAAATCCCTTACAAGGAAGACTATTAGATGGATTTAGGCCAAAATCACTTTTTTGTGTAGGTGATTATGATCAAAGCATTTATGCTTTTAATGGTTCAGATATTGGTATTATCTCTACTTTTTCAACAAGATATGATGATGCAAATGTCTTTACATTAAGGAAAAATTATCGCTCTACTAGACCTATTTTAGAATTAGCAACAAGAGTAATTGAACATAATGAAAGAGTTTATGAAAAAAATCTTGAAGTAATGAGAGAAAATACTACTATAAAACCTAAACTTCTTGAATTTACAGAACTTTTTCAACAGTATCATCATATTTCAGACCTTATTTCAAAAAGTTCATCTCCTCATAGTGAGATGGCAATTATTTTTAGAAATAATTCAAGTGCAGATGGTATTGAAGCAAACTTAAGAGAATATGGAATTCCAGCAAAAAGAAAAGGTGGAATGTCATTTTTTGATTCTGTTGAAATAAAATTTGTTTTAGATGTTCTTGTGATGCAGCTTTCTCATAATGACATGATGGCTTTTATACATGTTTTAGAACACGGGAAAGGGATAGGAAAAGCTATTGCAAAAGATCTTTTTGATGCTTTAATTAAATTAGGACATGGAGATATGTTTAAAGGACTTTTTCATCCAGATCCAAGTATAAGAAATCCATATGAATCAAATAAAGTCAAAAATATACAACTTGGTCTTTTTGATGACTTTTTAGAATTAGGTTCAATATCTAAATTCAAAGATTGTAATTTTGAAGAAGCATTTTTAGCTAATCCTATTTTAAAACATCCAAAACTTAATGTTGATGGAGGAAAGTATCTTTACGATTTTTATTTACTAATGAAACATTTAAGACGTACTAAGAATCCAGATTCTTTAGTAAGTAGTATTACTTCATCTATGATGTATTCAAAAATAAAAGAATCTCTAGCAATTAAAAGATCAACACAAAAAGATGGGACAATACATCCTATTCAAAAAGCAAAAGCATTAGCTAAGTTAAATAGAAAAGTTATGCTTCTTAAGAATCTATCTAGAAATTTTCAAGACCTTTCAAAGTTTTTAAACTCGATGCTTTTAGGTGGTAGTGAGATGAGTGAAGGGGATGGCGTAAATCTTCTTTCTGTACATGCTAGTAAAGGTTTAGAATTTAAAGAAGTATATGTAATAGATCTTATGGATGGCCGTTTCCCTAATAGAAAATTAATGAGTAAAGGTGGGAGTCTTGAAGAAGAGAGACGATTATTTTATGTTGCTGTTACCAGAGCAAAAGATATACTTTATTTAAGTTATGCTAAATATGATAAAGTAAAAAGAATGGATTTTATTCATTCTCCTTTTCTAAAAGAAGCAGGGTTAGTTTCTAAAACATCAGAGGGAGATTAAATCTCCTCTTGGATGTTTAAAATAGTATGTAATCTAGTATCACTTGTTTTTATATAAAAGAACTTTGAATACCAGTTATCAAATATAGATAGTAAAAACATTGGTAGTAGAAAAAGTATAGCAATTTCTTCTACTAATGAATGCCCCATCATTGCAGCAATTACTATGATTAAAAATATATTTGGATAACTCATTGAAATGTATGTATCTAATGAATTTATATGACTATTAAGAGAAAATATAACTGCAATAACCCTTAATCCAATTGCAATTGCTGTTGCTATCAATAATTTAACTAAAGATATAGGCTCTAGACTCATTGAAACTAATATTATAAAAATAGAAATAAGAATTATAGATAAAAATGCATATCTTTCTCCCATTTTTGCAGTCTTTATAGGCTTGATTTTTCTTGCTTGTAAAATAAAAAGATATGGAATTAATAAAGACATGCCCGTTACAAAAAAACATATATAAAAAACAAAAAAGGCATTGTTATTAAAAAATAAGGACATTGCTAAAGTAAAAGGTATAAGACTTACTATTGAGGCTAATATTGTAAATGATAGTGTTGGCATAATAAAACCACCAACTGATCTACTGATTGTTAATGCTATAATTGCCGTTGGAGCTGATAGAAATAGAATAATTGTTGCCATAATCTGGTTTAATTCTAATATTGAAAAATAGAGGGCTAAAATAAAAATGATAGGAAGAAGTAAATATCTTACAAATACGAGAAATAAAGTATTTTTATCATTTATATAGTCTATAGAGTTTTCAATATTTATTCTAGCCATAGTTATTGCTGTAGCCACCATTAAAATTGACAATAAAACTATTGGGTGTGTCTCTACTTTTATTTGAAAGTAACCCATAGCTAATCCAATAAATAAACTTATTGTAAAAACCCAATGATGATGAATTACTAACCAGTCTTTAAAAATATTTGCTTTTTCATTTTCATATTTTGTATATTGTAATAATTTACTTGCTTCTAAGATTTCTGCATTTGGAAGTCTTAAATCGAATTTCTTTTCTATAGGTTTCTCTAATATTAAATTACAAAAAAGTTCGATTACATATTTATGAGAAATTACTATTACTTTATCTCCAGCTTCTAATGCTGTCTCTTATACACATCTCCGAG
>OJIJ01000051.1_pt1 | contig 17708 bp, 17 predicted proteins | sample 1595891 | NCBI WGS metagenome assembly OJIJ01 (sample SAMN05416853, study PRJEB24817) | seawater metagenome | isolation source: Sea water | place: Canada:Atlantic | collected 2013-11 | reverse complement strand
CGAGATCCTCTCTGGTCTCGTGGGCTCGGAGATGTGTATAAGAGACAGGTTATACTCTTCCTGAAAAAATCTCTACTTTAGAACGTGAATATAATTCAAAGCTTATTATATCAATAGCGGCCGTCATTTTAATAGCATTATTTTTAGTTATTTCATCAGTTATATTTTCAAAGTTTATTAATAAAATTTTCCATAGATATAATAAAAGATTAGAGACTAGAAATAGTATGTATAAGAAGTGGAAAGAAAGATATGAATTAGCAATTATTGCTTCAAATGATGGTTTATGGGATATTGATTTAAAAACCAGGCACATATATTTTTCTAAAAAATGGCTTGAAATGTTTGGTTTTAAAGACGGTGATATTAATACAATAGAAGAGTGGTTTGAACTTATACATAAAGAGGATAGACCAAACGTAAGAAATAAGTTTGAAGAGCATTTAAATGGCGAGACTGAACATTTTATCTGTGAGTATAGAATACGAAATAAAGCTAATAGATATAAGTGGATATTAGTAAGAGGAAAAGCCTTTGATGATAATCATAATAAACGAATGCTTATGATGTCAATGGATATTGAGCAAAGAAAAAGACTAACAAAAGAATTACAATATGTTGACTTATTGGTTGAATATGGAAGAATCGTAATTTTTAAATGGAAATATGACAGTGAATTCTCAATTGAGTATATTTCAAAATCAATAAAATCTTATGGTTATGAATCTGGTGATTTTGAAAATCAAAGAGTAAAATATTTTGAGTTTGTACATGAAGAGGAAGTTGAAGAGTTAAAAGAAGATATAAAAGAAGCTATAAATAATGATGATAGGTCTTTTAGCAAGGTTTACAGAGTAAAGGACAAAGATGGTGCAATTAGATGGATATTTAATAGAACAATATTTTTAAAAGATGATTTTGGAAATGTAACACATCTTTATGGCTATATAACTGATATAACTAGAATGAAACTACATGAAGAAGAATTAACTCTTAAAATTCAAGATGAAGTTGATAAAAATACTGAAAAAGATAGAATCTTAGTTCATCAAAGTAAACTTGCTGCAATGGGTGAGATGCTGGGGAACATTGCTCATCAATGGAGACAACCATTAAATAATATTAATTTGTTAACACATTTTATTAGAGATAATTATGGAGATCTTTCAAAGGATGAATTAGATGATATTATCAAAGATACCAAAATACAAATAGACTACATGTCTCAAACAATTGATGATTTTAGGAATTTTTATCAACCTGTAAAAGATAAGGTCAAATTTAATATAAAAGATGCAATTGTACAAAGTGCAAAAATTATTGATACCCAATTTGAAGAGAGTGGGATTACTTTAAATGTTGTTGGTGATGAAATTGAAACAATAAATTATAAAAATGAATTTCAACAAGTAATTTTAAATATTTTAAATAATGCAAGTGATGCGGCTATTATAAAAAAGAGAAATGTTGATTTCAAACCTGTCGTAAATATTTTTATTGAAAAAGACAAAAATAATATGGGTATTATAAAACTTTCCAATAATTGTGGTGAAGTATCACTTGAAATAAGAGAACGAATGTTTGAGCCTTACTTTACAACAAAGTTCGAAAATCAGGGAACTGGAATAGGTCTTTATATGGCAAAAACTATTATTGAAAAAAATTTACATGGATCAATACATGTTAAAAATATAAATGATGGAATAACATTTATTATTAATTTACCACTATAAAATAACTTTTTAGATATACTCTTACAAAATAAATATTGGGAAATGAAGATATGAAAAACTACTCTACAAGGGTTCTATTAGTAGAAGATGAAGATGTTGCTAGAAAAACACTATCGTTTTATTTAAATACAATTTTTGATGAAGTTGTAGTTGCCTGTGATGGTGAAGAAGCAAGTTCTATATTTAAAAATAATTTTGATGAAAAGAAACAGTTTGATTTAGTTCTTACTGATTTAAAAATGCCAAATAAAGATGGCCTTTCTATGATTGATGATATTAGAAATCTTGTACCTAATCAAAGATTTATTATAGTTAGTGCTCACAAAAATGAAGATGATTTATTAAAACTAATTAATCTAAGAGTTCTTGGCTATTTTGTTAAACCTCTTAATATTGATAATATGATGGAAATGCTAAAAAAAGCAAAAGAAGAAGTTTTAGCTGATAATGCAGTTTCATCAGAAGAAAATGATTTAATTGTTTTAAATAAAGTTTATACATATAATAAAGTTAATGACAAACTTTATAATGAAGAAAATATTGTAAAACTTTCTAAAAAAGAGTTAGATATTTTAAAAGTCTTAATTGATGAGTTAGGAGAAGTTGTTCCTGTCGAAAAATTTAAAGAGATGGTTTGGGATGATATTAATACTAATGATTCAGCATTTAGAACTGTAATGAAAAGATTAAAAGATAAAGTTAAAGATGATGATTTTATTATTTCTCACAAAGGTTATGGCTACATAATTGAAAAACCTTTAGTTAAAAACTAAGAGATTATCCTTTAATATTAAAAAATAAAAAAAGCGCTTACGGCGCTTTTTTTATAACTCTACTTCATTAGTTGATACAGTTTGTGCTTTCATCTTTGCTTTTTGGATGAAATATAATCCTGCAAATATTCCAAGACCAATTACGTAAGATAAGTAGTGTGTTGGAAGATTAAAATAGCTCTCCATGATTTTAGGTAAGAACATAAATGGAACTACTCCTAAAAATATAAACCTTTCTACTATATTTGTTCTGGTTACAAAATACCCTTGTGTGAAACAAGAGAATGCCATCATTCCAATAAATGCGGTAACAAATATTATTGCAATTTCCAGTGGATTAGTTATCCAAATCCATCCATCTGGATTAGCAGGATTTATAGCATCAACTCCAGAAATCAATAATAACTCTGGGTTAAAGAAGAACATAAATGGTAGGATTGCCGTTCTAATATCATATTTAAACCCTTGAATACCAGTTTTAATTGGATCTGCTTTTGCAATTCCAGCAGCTGCGTAGGCGGCGAGACCTACAGGAGGGGTGTCATCTGCTAAAATACCAAAGTAGAATACGAATAAGTGTGCTGCAATCGCAGGAATTAAGTATCCATTATCTTGTGCAAGAATCATAATAACTGGTGCTGTTAATGATGCCATTACAATATAGTTTGCAGTTGTAGGTAATCCCATTCCTAATACAAGTGAAACAACAGCTGCTAATAATAATATTATAAAGATATTTCCACCTGATAGTGTTTCAATAACATCTAATAATACTTGACCTAGACCAGTTAGTGTAATTGATCCAACAACGATTCCGGCTAATGCAGTTGCAACTGCAATAGGAATCATATTTCTAGCACCTGCAATCATACCTGCAAGAATATCTACAAAACCAGATAACATAATATCTTTTGTGATTTTTTCTTTTGATAAAATAGCTCTAAATGGATGTTGAACTACCATTAAAAGCATCAAAAGCATAATTGCATTATAAGCTGCACTTCCCGCAGATTCCCTTAAAACAATTAGGGTATACAGTAGGAAGAAAATAGGAATTAAATAGTGAATACCTGTAACAAATGTATTCCACTTTGGAGGTAAGTCTTCTTTTTTCATACCTTTTAATCCAAGTTTTAATGCTTCTAGATGAACAATATAAAATAATGCGAAATAAGAAACAAAGGCAGGGATAAATGCTGCAAAAATAACATCAGTATAGGCCAAACCTAAAAATTCTGCAATAATAAATGCGGCAGCTCCCATAACTGGAGGCATTAATTGGCCGTTGGTGGATGCTGCGACTTCCACGGCGCCGGCTTGTTCTGGACTAAATCCTGTTCTTTTCATTAATGGAATTGTAAATGTACCAGTTGTAACTGTATTCGCAATTGAAGAACCTGACATAATACCAGTAAACCCAGATGCAACAACAGAAGCTTTTGCTGGACCACCTCTATATTTTCCTAGTAGTGCAAAGGCTAAATTGATAAAATATTCTCCAGCTCCTGCTTTATCTAAAAGTGAACCAAAAAGTACAAATAGGAAAACAAATCCAGTTGATACTCCAAGAGGAACACCAAAAATACCTTCTGTGGTTAGGAACATATGTCCTGCAAGTTTGTTTAAACTAGCACCTTTATGGATAATAAGTTCTGGCATATAAGGGCCAAGCATATCATAAGAGATAAATATCATCGCAATAATTGATAATGCAAGACCTAAAACTCTTCTTCCTGCTTCTAATAAAATAACAATACCAATAAGTGCAATTATAATATCAATTGGTAGATAATCACCAGGTCTTTCTGCAAGTTCTTCAAATGCATATGCAATATAACCAGCAGTACAAAGTCCAATGATTGAGAACATATACCCAAACCATCTAATCTTTGTTAGAAAGTATGGTTTTCTCATCATAGGATAAATCATAAATGCTAAAGTTAATGCAAATGATAAGTGAATTGATCTAGAGATAGTAGAGTTTGTTGGTTCAACTACAATATATAGTTGAAATAAAGTCCACATTAGAGCAATGATTGAAATCATCCAAAATTCATAATGTTCTTTTCCAAATACTCTTTGTCCTTCTAATTCATTTAAGACATTTTCTGCTTCGTCAATTTGTTCTTGTTCTAGTTCGCCAAGGGTATGCGGTTTTTCTTCATAAATAGCCATTCTAGGTTCCTTAAAATGATTAATTCATTTTATTATGTATTATTTAGTAATTTTTATAAGTGACACATAATAAAATATTTCAAAGGCATTATGCCTTTGAAATTTTTTGGATTATAATAATCCAGCCTCTTTAAAGTATTTTTTTGCACCCTCATGTTGAGGAGCACTTAAACCATCAAGTAATGATTCTTTAGTAATGTTTGCATATGCTGGGTGTAACTTTTTAAATGCGTCAAAGTTTTCTAAAATAGCTTTAACTAAAGTATAAACAGCTTTATCACTTACATCAGTACTTGTTACTAATACAGCTTTAACACCAAATGTTGGAACTGGAGTATCTATACCTTTGTATAGTCCTGCAGGAACATCTGCTTTTGCAAAGTAAGGATTGTCCTTAATCATTTTATCAACTTCTGGACCAACAACTGGAGTAATTGTTATATCAACAGAATTTGAAGCATCTTTAATATTAGCAGTTGGATGACCTACCATATAGAAATAACCGTCAACTTTGTTATCTCTTAATGCATCTGGAGATTCTCCAGCTTTAAGAACACCTGCAAAACCTAAGTCTTTTTTAGACATGTTTAAATAAGGGAATAATGTTGCGGCAGTAGATGCATGTCCACTTCCCGGGTTTCCAACATTGATTCTTTTACCTTTAATATCTTTGATAGCTTTGATTCCAGCTTCTTTTCTTGTAACTAAAGTAAATAATTCTGGATAAATAGCCATTACAGATCTTAATTTCTTAACAGCTTTTCCTTCATATTTCTTTAATCCTTTAGACATGTTATATACAACATCAGATTGAGCAATACCAAAATCTAATTCACCATTTTTAATAGTGTTTATGTTGTATTCTGACCCACCTGTAGATTCAACAGAACATCTAATCTTAGTCTCTTTCTTGTATTTATTTACAAGTCTACAAACTGCACCACCTGTTGGGTAGTAAGTTCCTGTTACACTTCCTGTTCCGATTGTAATGAACTCAGCAGCAAATGCTGGGATAGTTAATGCTGTAATTAAAGCAGCGCTAGCGATTTTTTTCATATTTTCTCCTTGAAGTTGGTTAAGTTTAATTTAGATAAATCTAAAATAATACAATTTATTGTAACATATATCAATTACAATATAAGTAAGTATATTATATTAGTTTTATAAAATGACATGTAAATTACATGTAAATTGCAATTTATGTGACAATTTAACATATAAAAAATTTATTAAAACTTAAAAACACTTATTAGTTTGACTAGCCTACTTTATTAGGATAAGTTTAATTTAGTATTATTAGCTAGTTGCAGAGTATTCTCTAACTAGCTAATAAACGGTAGTTATGATGAAGATCAAATAGTTTTTAAATCAAGGATTAATTGGTCAATTCTTTCTTTTGTAGAATTCCAAGAAAAAACAAATCTTGCTCCTCCTGCTCCAATAAAGCTATAGAAAATCCAATCTTTATTTTTTATTTCTTCTAAATTTTTTATAGGTGCTTCAATAAACACACTATTTGACTCAACTGGGAATTTAATTTTAATATCTTTTATAGAAGAAATCTGTTTTTCAAAATATTTTGCCATATCATTTGCATGTGTTGCATTTCTTTTCCATAAGTTATTTTCAAGTAATGCAATCCATTGTGCTGAAATAAATTTCATTTTTGATGCAAGTTGACCTGCTTGTTTACATCTGTAATCAAAATCTACAGCTAGTTTCCTATCAAAGAATATGACAACTTCTCCCATTGCCATTCCATTTTTAGTTCCTGAAAAGCATAGAACATCAACTCCTACTTTCCATGTGATTTCAGCGGGGGTGCACCCTAGGGATGTAACTGCATTTGCAAATCTTGCTCCATCCATTTGAATAAGTAAGTTGTGTTTATTAGCAACTTCTTTTATTGCTTTTAACTCATCAATACTATACACAGTTCCTAACTCTGTTGATTGTGTTATTGATACTACTTTTGGTTTTGGATAATGAATATCATCTCTTTTTGTTGCAAGGTGAACTATATCTTCTGGTTTTAATTTACCATCATCTGTCTTTGCTAATAATAGTTTTGATCCATTTGAAAAAAATTCTGGAGCACCGCATTCATCTGTTTCTATATGAGCTACGTCACTACAAATAATGCTATGGTATGAGTTACATAGTGCGGCAAGACTAAGAGAGTTAGCTGCTGTTCCATTAAATACAAAGAATATTTCACAGTCAGTTTCAAAAAGTTCTCTTAACTTATCTGCTGCGTACTTTGTATAGTAGTCATTCCCATATGCTTGTGCATTATTTTGATTTAATTCAATAATCTTTTCTAATACTTCAGGACAAATTTGTGAATAGTTATCACTTGCAAACTGTTCGTCAATTTTTTCGTACATTTACAATCCTTTTAAAATTCTGATGTATTGTATTCCTAAGTTTGTTATAAATAAATAAACTGTAAAAAACAAAATTAGCACTTTTATATATCTTTTGCTAAAAACAACTTGACATTTGATGACTCATATAGTATAATATTTTTAGCAGTTTAGGATTATAAGTGCTAAATACAAAAAAGTGATTATGAAATGACTGATAAAAAAGAGTTTTTATTACATTCAATTATTAAAGCTTATATTGAGCATTTAGAACCAATAGGTTCTTCTCAATTAAAGACTATGTATGATATTACATATTCTCCAGCGACTATTAGAGGTTACTTTAAAAAGTTAGGAGATGAAGGTTTTCTTGCGCAAGAACACGTAAGTTCTGGAAGAACACCGACAACTGAAGCTTTAAAACAATATTGGACAAATAAATTAAATTTTAAACTTGAATTTGTTGATGAAAAAGCAATTGCTTATTTTGCTAAAGAAATTGGCGTTTCTGTATTTATTCAAGACCAAAAGTCTGATACATTGAAAGATATTTTAAATGTAGAAAATAGATATATGATATTAGAGTTTACAACTTTTGCAATTACTGTAAAATTTACAGATGCATTACATAGATTTTTAAGTGATATGATTGGTTTAGAGTTAGTGCATATTGTAAATATCTCTAAACAAGTTGGTGCTTATGAAATTTACGAAAAAGTTAGTCAACATTTAGAAAATAAAGATTTTCATATTTACAATACTAAAGAGTTTTTCTCTTTAGCACTTAGATACAACTTTAATGAAGATAGTATAACTTCATTTTTAAAAGGAAAAATTTTAGACTCAATTGAAGAAGGTTTATATTTTGATAATATTGTTCCTGAAGGCTACATTGGTGTCTGTCATAACTGTAAAGTTGACAATAAAGAGACTAAAATGTTAGTAGTTGGTGAGCTATCAAAAGATTACGAATATTTTTATAACAAAATTAGTATGTTTTAGGAGAATTACTTTGAGTGAAAAACAAGAAGAATTAAATGAAGAAGTAGATCAGAATGAAGAAGTTCAAGATGAAACTACAACGGAAGTTCTAGTAGAAGAAGAATCAACTGTAGAGGATGCGAACGCATCAAAAGAGTTAAGTGCAGAAGAAAAGATTGCACAACTAGAGGCACAAGTAAAAGAAGCTGAAGATAAATATTTTAGAGTTCACGCAGATTTTGAGAATATCAAAAAAAGATTAGAAAAAGAAAAATATCAAGCAATTGATTATGCATCTGAAAAGTTTGCAAAAGATTTGATATCTCCAATTGATACTTTAGAAATGGCACTTGCAGCAGAAGAAGCGGCAGCAGATTTACCTGCAGAAGAGTTATTATCTAAATTAAAAGAAGGTGTTGAATTAACAATTAAAAACTTCTACACAGCTTTTGAAAAACATGATATTTCTATTGTAGAAACTGATGGTGAGTTTGATCCAAACTTCCACAATGCAATTATGCAAGTTGATTCAAAAGATAAAAATACTGGTGAAATTGTATTGGTTATGCAAAAAGGTTACATGTTTAAAGATAGGTTATTAAGACCTTCTATGGTTAGTATCGCTAACTAATTTAAACAAAAATAATTTGACCGTAATGTCAAAAAACTATTAAATTAAAATTAAAAATAATAAAAAGAATTAATAAGGATAATTAAATGAGTAAAGTTATTGGTATAGATTTAGGTACAACAAACTCGTGTATGGCAGTTTATGAAGGTGGGGAAACAAAAGTTATTCCTAATAAAGAAGGTAAAAATACAACTCCTTCTATTGTAGCATTTACTGATAAAGGTGAAGTTTTAGTTGGTGATCCAGCAAAAAGACAAGCTATTACAAACCCAGAGAAGACAATTTATTCTATTAAAAGAATTATGGGTCTTATGATGGACGAAAAAAATGCTCAAGAAGCACAACATAAAGTTGGATATAAAATCGTTGATAGAAGTGGTGCTGCTGCTGTTGAAATTGGAGATAAAGTATATACTCCTCAAGAAATTTCTGCAAAAATTTTAGGAAAATTAAAAACTGATGCTGAAGAATATTTAGGAGCTCCTGTAACTGATGCAGTTATTACAGTTCCTGCATACTTCAATGATGCACAAAGAAAAGCAACTCAAGAAGCTGGTACTATTGCTGGTCTTAATGTTTTAAGAATTATCAATGAGCCAACAGCTGCTTCTTTAGCATATGGTTTAGATAAAAAAGGTGAAGAAAAAGTTCTAGTATATGATTTAGGTGGTGGTACATTTGATGTTACTGTTCTTGAAATTGGTGATGGAACATTTGAAGTACTTTCAACTGATGGTAATGCATTCCTTGGTGGTGATGATTTTGATAACGCAATTATTGATTGGTTAGCAGAAGAGTTTGAAGCTGAAAATGGTTTTGATGTTAAAAATGACAAAATGGCACTTCAAAGATTAAAAGATGCTGCTGAAAATGCTAAGAAAGAACTTTCTTCTGCAGAATCAACAGAAATTAATTTACCATTTATCTCTATGGGTAACGCTGGTCCTGTTCACTTAGTTAAATCATTAACAAGAGCAAAATTTGAAGCTATGACTGAAGATTTAATTACTGAAACTTTAGACCATATCAAAGTTGCTTTAAAAGATGCAGGATTAGATAAAGGTGAAATTGAAGAAATCATTATGGTTGGTGGATCTACTAGATTACCAAAAGCAAATGAAATTGTAAGAGAATTCTTTGGAAAAGATTTAAATAAAGGTGTTAACCCTGATGAAGTAGTTGCTTCTGGTGCTGCTGTTCAAGCTGGTGTTTTAAGAGGTGATGTTAAAGATGTATTATTACTTGACGTTACTCCTTTATCACTAGGAATTGAAACTTTAGGTGGAGTATTAACTAAACTTATTGAAAAAGGTACTACAATTCCTGTTAAAAAATCTCAAGTATTCTCAACTGCTGAAGATAATCAACCAGCAGTTTCTATTCACGTTGGTCAAGGTGAAAGAGAATTTGCTAAAGATAACAAATCTTTAGGTATGTTCGAATTATCTGATATCCCTTCAGCTCCAAGAGGTGTTCCTCAAATTGAAGTAACATTTGATATTGATGCAAATGGTGTTTTAAATGTTTCTGCAAAAGATAAAGGTACTGGAAAAGAGAATAAAATTACTATTTCTGGTTCATCTGGATTATCTGATGAAGAAATTGAAAAAATGGTAAATGAAGCAGAAGCTAATAAAGAAGCAGATGCTAAGAAAAAAGAAGTGATTGAAGTTAGAAATCAAGCAGATGCACTTTTACATTCAACTAAGAAAACATTAGAAGAAAATCCTGATGCAGTTTCTGAAGAAGAGTCTAAAGCTATCGTTGACGCAGCGGCAGAATTAGAAGAATTATTAAAAGATGAAAATGCTACAAAAGAGCAAATTGAAGAAAAAGTTAAATCTTTAACTGAAAAATCTCACAAATTAGCAGAAGCTATGTATAAAAAAGAAGGTGGAGACCAAGCAGGTGCTGGTGCTCAACCAAATCAAAAAGCAAAAAAAGAAGATGACGATGTTATCGATGCAGAAGTAGAGTAAGACTCTACTTCATGCAAACTATAATTTTTTTACTATTAACTTTTTTAATAGTAATCTTCTCAGTACTACTATACTACAAGAATAAGCACTCAAGGGTTGATAAATTAAACAAGGGCGAGTGCCCTTCTTGTGGAGAAAAAACACGAACTTTTTATGATGAAAATACAAAAGCTACATTTAAACAAGATGTTATAACGGCAAGACTCTTAAAAGGAGGAGGCTGTTCTGGTGTAAATGATATAGAATATAGATGTAAAGCTTGTGGTTTAAAAGAAGTTTATTCTCAGGCTTAAGATCTTTTCTTAATAATTTTTTTTCTCATTTATATTTAATTACTATTAACTTTTTAATGATACAATTCCTTAATTTTTAAAAGGAAACTATTATATGAAATCTCTTTCGGTTATTACACTACTATTTATAATTCTATTTACAGGTTGTTCTCAAAAAGAACCTATTAAACTTGAAACTCTAAACGGTATATCTAAAGCAAAAGTAAAAAAAATTGATTTTAAAGATATTGATGGATTTTATGAAGATGATTTATCTTTGGCTTTTGAAGTATTTAAAAAAGATTGTATTAGAGCGAAAAGATACGATTTATTTAAAGGTATTTGTGCCAAAGCAGAAAACTTTTCAAATCCAGCTCAGTTTTTTAGTGAAAACTTCACTCCATATGAATTACATAATGAGAATGGAACCAATAATGGACTGATTACAGGATATTATGAGCCATTACTTCAGGGAAGTAGAATCAAAAATGACAAATATAAATATCCAATTTATAAAACTCCAAAAGATATGTATAAAATAGATTTAAGCGCTGCTTATCCTGAATTGAAAAAATATAATCGATTAAGAGGGAAAATAGTAAATGGAAAAATTGTTGCATACGATGACAGAGAACAATTAAATAAAAGAGATGATTTAGAACCTATCGTATATGTTGATGATAAGATAGACTTATTCTTTTTACAAATTCAAGGCTCGGGGAAAGTAGCTTTAGATACTGGTGAAACAATAAATGTAGGATATGCAAATCAAAATGGACATAAATATTTTGCAATTGGAAGAGCCCTATTAAAAGAGGGTGTTTTAAAGAAAACTGGAGCATCTTTACAAGGAATAAAAAAGTATTTAAAACAAAATCCACACAGAGTAGAAGAAATTTTGAATAAAAATAGAAGTTATATATTCTTTGTAGAAAACAAAAAAAGTGCAACTGGTGCACTTGGAACTGAACTTACCGCGGGAAGAAATCTTGCTGTTGATAGAAAATATATTCCACTGGGAATGCCTGTATTTATAAATACAAAAAGTTCAGTATCAAAAGAAAAGATTGATAGATTGATGGTAGCAGCTGATGTTGGAGGAGCAATAAAAGGTCAAATTAGAGCAGATTTTTTCTTTGGAAATGGAAGTGATGCAGAGCTTCAAGCAGGTGGAATGAAAAGTCCAGGGAAGCTTACAATTTTAGTACCAAATGAGTAATATAGCTTAAGCTATATTACTCTAAGAACAGCATCCTGTTCCACAACATGAACTAGCTTGTTCAGGTCTAAAAGATATTACGAAATTATTAGCTTCTTCCACTAATTGAAATTCATGTTTCATACAGAACTCTTGATTCATATGATTTTTCATTTTAATAGCTGTACTTAATGCTTCATCTTTACTAGTGATTTCTAAATTGTTTTCGAAGTCACTTCTTTTAAAACAACCACATACATTCTCTACAATAACTTTATGCATTTATTTTGTCCTTTAAAAATATTTTAATGTTTTAATTAATAAAAGAAGGGTATCAAAATATATTTGAGTAATTCTTATACTTTTTTATTAAGTGAGATTTTTAAAATAATCAAGATAGTTTTAGATAAAATGTTAACCTTTAATAATTTAACAAGGAATCAAATGCATATTACAAATACCATTTCACAAATTTTCGGAAAATTTGCAAAAACAAAATTTCCATCATTTATCCAAAAGTTCATAAATAATACATATGTAAAATCTTTAGGTTTAGATATGAGTGAATTTAGAAATGCGAAATTTTACAACTCTTTAAATGACTTATTTACTAGAGAATTAGCCATAGCAAGACAAATTGATGAAAGTGAAAATACTTTTATCTCTCCAACTGATAGTTATATCACTCAATGTGGAAAAATAAACAAAGAATTACTTCTTCAAATAAAAGGTATGGAGTATTCTGTAGAAGATATGTTGACATATAATTGTGCTAATAATTTTGAAAAAGTTAATAATGGTTCTTATATGAACTTTTATTTATCTCCAAAAGATTATCATAGATATCATGCTCCTGTAGATTTTAAAATAAATAAACTTGTACATGTACCTGGTAAACTATATCCAGTGAATATAAAATATTTAAATAAACAAATAGATCTATTTGTTGAAAATGAAAGAGTTATTTTAGAATGTACTCATAATGATAAACTTTTTTATATGGTTTTTGTAGGTGCTTTAAATGTAGGACAAATGGTATTTACTTTTGAACCTAAAGTTGAAACAAATACTGAAGAAAGAGACGTTCAGATATATGAATATGAAGATAAAGAAGTTAAAAAGGGTGATTGTTTAGGTTACTTTAAAATGGGTTCTACTGTTGTAATGGTTTGGGAAGAAAACTTTGTAGAATTAGAAGAATTATTAAACAATCCAGTGAAGTTTGGACAGACTATAGCAAAAAAAGTTTAAAGAATATTATTATTTAGGTGAACCTGAATCATTAATCAAATAAATTTAAGAGAATAAAAGTTTTTTTTAGCAAAAATAATAAATAAATTAATATAAGGATTTTTTATGTCAACAACAGAACTAGGAACTCTTCATCTACATGGAACGAAGAAAGGTGTTATTTCAGTTTCAAATGTAAGTGAACCATATGGTAAAGGTACATCAGATATCGTAAGTATTGGTATTTCATTAAATGGTAAAGATATTGAGTGGAAATCACATATTCCTTATGAAAACTTAGATGATGTGATTGCAATTTTACAAAAGGCAAGTGAAGATAAAAAAGACTCTTAATGAGTCTTTTTAATCAAAAGTAACATTTCTTCCTTCCTCTAACCATAAAGCCATACCACCTTCTAAATGTGTTACATTTGTATATCCATGGTTTTGAATCAAAAAATTACCTATAGTACGTGTTCTATTTGCATGTGCACATATTAAAATAAATTGTTGATCTTTTGAGGTAACAATTTTTTCAAAATCTTTCATCCAAGTAATAACATCATAATTTCCATACATATCAAAAAAAGTCATTTTATGAGAATTTTTAATTATTCCAGTAGCTTTCCATTCTTCTGGTCTTCTTACATCAATCATGACAATTCCATCTTTTACCATATATTCGACACTTTTTGGTGGTAAATCTATAAGTTCATTCATATTTTAACCCTATCACTTTCTTTAAAAAGACAAAATCTTATCATAGTAAATTTAACTTTAGTATAATTTTTAATTATAATACTATTTTTTTTAAGTCTTATTAAGATGTATTAACAAACTCTTTACAAATATTAACTATAATGTCTTAAAAAATTAAAGGGAATATATGAAAAAGGTACTAATTGGCTTAGTCTTTAGTTTTATAACATTATTTGCATTTGAACATTTAGAAACAAATAATATTGACGAAAAATTAAAAGGTAAGAATGCAATTGTAGACTTTTACGCAACTTGGTGTCCACCATGTAAAGTTTTAGCAAAAAATTTAATACAATTTGATAAAGTTAAACCATCAGATGTTGTTATATATAAACTTGATATTGACCAATATATGGATTTAGCAAAAAAATATAAAGTTAGAAGTCTTCCAACATTGGTATACTTTAAAGATGGAAAAGTAGTAGCTAAAGAAGTTGGAATAAGAGATGTTAACCAATTAGCTGCAAATTCTATGAAATATTTTAAATAAAGGTTTAAAATGGGTAAAAAGATATTATTATTTTTATTTTGTTCAATCTTTGCTTTTGCAATTGAGCAAAGTTTCCTTGAACCAGAAGAGGCATTTAAGCCAAAGTTTGAAGAGAGTAAAGATAAAGTAACGTTTAATTTAGGTTTAGGAGAAGCAATTTATCTCTATGATGAAAAGCTTAAAGTACTTATTACTAAACCTGAAAAAATTGATATTTCAAAAGATGTAAATCTTCCTAAAGCTGTTCCTTATGAAATTTGGCAAGTTCATTTTGATGATTTAAAAATTGATATTCCTTTTTCTTTAATTCAATCAAAAACAAATGCTTCAAGTGTAGAAATTGAAATTCAATTTCAAGGATGTTCAAAAGCTGGACTTTGTTATGCTCCAATGAGCCAGACGAAAACAATTAATTTTTCAAATGTTGTAACAGAAGAAAAAAAACAAGTTGAAGAGGTAGCACCTATTGCTCAAAACGAAACGGATGTTATTGCGGGAACACTTAAAAATGGAAGCTTCCTTTTAGTATTAGCTACATTCTTTGGATTTGGTTTATTACTTTCATTAACTCCTTGTGTTTTTCCTATGATTCCTATTCTTTCTTCTATTATTGTAAAAGCTGGAGATGATGGAAAGTTAACTGCTTCAAAAGGTTTCTTTTTATCTTTAGTATACGTATTAGCAATGTCATTTGCATATACTATTGCAGGTGTGTTAGCAGGCTTATTTGGTGCCAACTTACAAGTAGCACTTCAAAATCCTTATGTTTTAGTTGTATTTGCAGCTATTTTTGTAGCTCTAGCTTTTTCTATGTTTGGATATTTTAAACTTGAATTACCACAAAGTATACAAAATAAAGTAAACAAAACAGCAGATGGAAAAGAAAACCAAGGAATTGCAGGAATTGCAATTATGGGATTCTTATCAGCACTTATTGTTGGTCCATGTGTTGCGCCACCACTTGCGGGTGCTTTAGTTTATATAGGACAAACAGGTGATGCCTTCTTAGGTGGAGCAGCATTATTTGTAATGAGTTTAGGAATGGGTGCGCCACTTCTACTAATTGGTTTAGGGGCAGGGAAGTATATGCCAAAACCTGGTGGATGGATGGATTCTGTGACAAAAATCTTTGGTATTGTAATGCTTTCAGTTGCAGTTTGGATGTTAGATAGAGTGCTACCTGCTAGTATTGTGATGTACTTATGGTCATTATTATTTATTGGAGCTGCTTTATATTTAAAAGTATTTGAACATATTATTGCTAGACTTATTACTACTGTGATTTTAATTTATGGAGTTTTATTATTTGTTGGAGCTGTTAGTGGTGCAACAAATCCACTTGACCCTTTAAGTAAATTAACTTCTAAAACTGTTGCAGGACAAGTTGATACTACAAAATTAAAATGGAATTATGTAAAAACAAATGCAGAAATTGATGCGGCAGTTAAATCATCAACTAAACCTGTAATGTTAGATTTTTATGCTGATTGGTGTATCTCTTGTAAAGAGCTTGAAGGAATTACATTTAAAGATGCAACAGTTTTTGCAAAATTAAATGAGTTTACTTTAATCAAAGCAGATGTTACAAAGAATACAGATGATGATAAAGCTATGCAAAAGAGATTTGGTGTAGTTGGACCTCCTGCCTTGATTTTTTGGGATAAAGATAATAAAGAAATTAAATCTTCTCAAATAGTTGGATATAAAAATGCAGAAGATTTTCTAGAAATAGTAAATAAACACTTTAAATAAATTATTCATAATTTAGATATACTTCCTAAAAATAATATATTCTTTTAGGAAGTATAGATGGAGCTCTTCTTTTCAACATTTTTAAAAATGTTTTTTATAATGACCCCTTTTTTCGTTTTATCAGTTTTTCTAACTGTTACAAAAGAAGCTACAACAAAAGAGAAACATACTTTAGCAATCAAAGTCACAATTTCTGTAATTATAACCTGTCTTATTTTACTTTTCTTTGGTAAACATATTTTTTCAATTTTTGGTATTACTTTGGACGCATTTAGAATAGGTGCGGGGGCACTTCTATTTTTAACAGCCGTTGATTTAATTAGAGGAAGTAAAGATGGACAAGAGGTGGATGCTTCAAATTTACATGAATTAGCAGTTGTCCCTCTTGCTCTTCCTATTATAATTGGCCCTGGAGCTATTGGTGTTCTTATGGTTTTTGGAGCAGGGTTCAAAACTGCATCACAAATGTTTATAGGTAGCCTAGGAATTGTTTTTGCAGTTATAGTAGTGGGAATAATGCTTTATTTTTCAAATATAATAAACAAAGCAGTTGGCAAACAAGGTTTGCAAATTATATCTAAGATAATAGGACTATTTTTAGCAGCACTTTCTGCCCAAATTATCTTTACTGGGGTAAAAAACTTTTTAAGTTTATAGGGTTTTTATGACAGATTTTTCTAATGAAATAAATTTTTTAAAGCCAAATGTACAAATTGATTATAATAAAATAGATACTTTAGAAAATAAAAAGTTATTGAATCTTTTAGAGCAAAGATATAAGTTAAATAAAAATCAGATTGAACTTTTTAATGGACACAGTTCCGGAATATATTCAATACTAAAGTTTTTAAAATTAAAATACTGTTTTATATACTCTCCTTGTGATTTAGAATATAAAGAAGCAGCTTCAAACTTAGATTATGAAGTAAGACTTATCAATCGTTTTGAAAGCCTATCTTTACCTATAAAGAAGCAAAGTGTTGTTCTTTTTGCAAATCCTTCATATTTGGATGGTACCTATTATGATTTAGAAAAACTTTTTGAGTATTGGACTTCTATGGATGCCACAGTTATTATTGATGAGAGTTTATTAGATTTTTCTAATAATAAATCTTCAATTAAATTCTTTAAAGAGTATTCAAAAGTATATGTGATAAAAAATTTAAGTAAGTTTTATTCAAATGCCCAGTTAAATATTTCAACAATATTTTCAAGTAAAAAAAATATAGATGATTTAAGAAAATTTGAGCCAAGAAATAAACTGTCAAAGTTTGATATTAAATATTTAGAAGAGTCTTTACAAGATAGTAAATTTAAAGCTATTTCAAATCTGTCTCTTATACACATCTGACGCTGCCGACGAAGAGGA
>OJIJ01000050.1_pt1 | contig 17712 bp, 15 predicted proteins | sample 1595891 | NCBI WGS metagenome assembly OJIJ01 (sample SAMN05416853, study PRJEB24817) | seawater metagenome | isolation source: Sea water | place: Canada:Atlantic | collected 2013-11 | reverse complement strand
ACGAGATCCTCTCTGGTCTCGTGGGCTCGGAGATGTGTATAAGAGACAGATATATTTGACTTTAAAATTAATAAAAAAGGCTTCTTTAATATGTGCGGAATAGTTGGATATATTGGTAATCAAGATACAACAAATTTTTTATTAGATGGATTAAAAGAACTAGAATATAGAGGTTATGATTCAGCAGGTATTGCTTTATTAAATGATGAAAAAATTGATGTATTTAAAGCTTTAGGAAAACTAAAAAATTTAAAAGAAAAGGTTAGCAAGGCTACATTGTCTGAATATCATATTGGTATTGGACATACTAGATGGGCAACACATGGTAAGCCAACTGAATTAAATGCACACCCCCACCTAGGGGAATACTCTTATGTAGTTCATAATGGTATTATTGAAAATTATAAAGAGTTGAAAGAAGAATTAATTGCAGATGGTCATAATTTTGTTTCTCAAACAGATACAGAAGTTATTGTTCATCTTTTTGAAAACTATCAAAACAAATTAGATAATACTACTGAAGCTTTTAAATGTACAATTGAAAAACTTGAAGGAGCTTTTTCAATTCTTTTGATTTCAAAAGCTGATCCGTCAAAAATATTTTTCTTTAAACATGGAAGTCCTCTAATTATTGCTCGAGGAAAGGAAGAAAAAGAAGTTTTATTTTCATCTTCGGATGCTCCATTGATTGGTCTTGCAAATGACGTAGTTTATTTAGAAGATGGAGTTGGTGGAATTGCTTCTACTTCAGGAATTGAGTTTTTCAGTGACGATTATTCATGGTCTACTCTGCCAACATCTAAACAGTTTGCTCAAAAAGATGGTTTCAGATTCTTTATGGAAAAAGAAATTTATGAACAAAGTGATGTTGTAAGTGATTGCATGCTTGGTCGTTTAAATGATGAAGAAATTATATTTGATGAAATTGATACATCAATTTTAGACGGAATAAAAGAGATTAAAATTTGTGCTTGTGGTACATCTTATCATGCTGGACTTACGGCATCATATCTTTTCGAGAGATTATCGAAGATTAAATGCAATATCGAAATAGCTAGTGAATTTAGATATAAAGATCCAATTCTTTCAAAAGATACACTTTTTGTTGTAATTTCTCAAAGTGGTGAAACTGCTGATACTCTAGAAGCTTTAAAAATGGCAAAAAATGCTGGTTTGAAATCGTTAGTAATTTGTAATGTTGACAACTCGTCAATGACAAGAACTGCAGATTATACTATACTTACACGGGCAGGTATTGAAAAAGGTGTCGCTTCAACTAAAGCATTCTCAACGCAAACGGTTGTTTTATGGATGCTTGCTTTATATTTTGCAAAGGCAAATGATGTAATTAGTAATGATATTTTACAAAATGAAATACATGCATTAAGAGAAGTTCCTTCTTCATTAATTGTTGCTGATAAAATGCACGAGAAGGCCAAAAGATTATCAAAAAGATATCTACATGGTCACGGTTTTTTCTTTATAGGACGAGATGTCTTTTTCCCATTAGCACTTGAAGGTGCTTTAAAATTAAAAGAAATTTCATATTTACATGCAGAAGGATATCCTGCAGGTGAAATGAAACATGGTCCAATAGCATTAGCTGATCCAGAATTATTCACGATTGCGCTTATGCCAGAAAATTTATTATATGATAAAATTAAATCTAATGTTGAGGAACTAAGTGCAAGAGATAGTACTATATGTGCAATTTCTCCTCTTGATTTTGAACTTGCAGATGATTTTATAAAGACTCAAAAAACTGACCATTATATGTTAGAATTTTTTGAGATGTTAGTTGTATTGCAACTCCTTTCTATGGAGATTTCAGTACGATTAGGAAATGATGTTGACATGCCAAGAAACTTGGCTAAGTCCGTAACTGTTGAATAAATATTAATTTTTTATTTTTTTATTAGAATTTAAAGATAAAAATAAGTATCGATTTAATGGAAAACAAACATGGAAAACAATATAGGAAAACAAAAATGGAAAACAAAAAAACAAATTACTTATTTACAAGTGAAGTAGTAAGCCCAGGGCACCCAGATAAATGTGCAGATATTATTGCAGATACAATAGTTGACAAGTTAATTATTGAAGATAAAAATAGTAGAGTTGCCTCAGAGGTTTTCGTTGCTGGAAAACATGTAGTAATTGGTGGAGAAGTTAAATCTCAATGTCAATTATCTCAAAAAGAATATGAAGATTTAGTAAAAGATGCCCTTGCTAAAATTGGTTATGATGGTAAGTCAGCGTTTACAAAAGAACAATGTTTACATCCAGATGATATACAAGTTCAAGTTTTATTAAATCAACAGTCTCCAGATATTTCTCAAGGTGTTGACCAAGAAACTGGAGAAATTGGTGCAGGTGATCAGGGTATTATGTTTGGTTTTGCATCAACTGAAACTGCTGATTTAATGCCAGCTGCGATATCATATGCAAGAATGCTTTCTGATAAAGTATATAATTATGCATTGAATCATAATCATAAACTTGGTGTTGATATTAAAACTCAAGTTACTGTTGATTATGGTAATAAAGCAAATTTTGAGAATTGTAAACCTCAAAAAATACATACAATTGTTGTATCTGCACCTTCAGTTGAAGATATGCCAATTGAAGAAGTTAGAGAATTGATTCAAGGTTTAATTGATGATACTGGACTTCCTACAAATATGTATAATAAGGATGAAACAATTATTCATATTAATCCAACTGGAAGATATGTAAGTCACTCTTCTTTACATGATAGTGGATTAACAGGAAGAAAGCTAATTGTAGATTCATTTGGAGGATATTCACCAATTGGTGGTGGAGCTCAATCTTCAAAAGATTATACAAAAGTTGATAGAAGTGGATTATACGCTGCACGTTGGATTGCAAAGAACATTGTTGCCGCTGGATTAGCAGGAAAAGCTGTTGTACAACTTTCTTATGCAATTGGTGTTGCACGTCCAACTTCTGTTTCTATTGATACAATGGGAACATATACAAAATTTGATGATGATAAATTATCTCAAATTATAATGGATGAATATTCTCTAACTCCAAGATGGATTACTGAGAAATTTGGATTAGATAAACCATCAAGTGAAACTTTCCTGTATGCAGATGTTGCAGCAAGAGGACAAGTTGGTCAAAGTGACTATCCTTGGGAAAAACTAGATGAAGTAGAAAAATTAAAAAACTTATAATATAATAAGGACAAACTTGTTTGTCTTTTTAGTGTTTCCTTCTTTACGAAAGACTAATTATCTTTGGTAAAAGAAGTTATAAAATCAAAAGGTTCCTATAAATTGGGAACTAATTTATAGGAGAATACAATGGATTTAAAAAACCTATTTAGTAAAATTTCATTTGATAGTAATGAGAAAGAACAACCTTCGAAAAAAGATGCACCTACCCATTGGATAAAATGTCCAGAATGTGCATCATTAATGTTTTTTAAAGAGGTTGAAAATCAAAATAACATTTGTCCAAAATGTAATTTTCATATGAGAATAGGGGCAAAAAGAAGAATAGAAATCTTAACTGACGTTGACTCTTTTGTTGAGTATGATACTGATTTAAAACCTATTGATCCTTTAAAGTTTGTCGATAAAAAATCTTATAAGAAAAGAGTTGATGAAGCTACTAAGAAAACAGGAAGAAGTTCTGCTGTTGTAAGTGGTGATTGTTCAATAAATGGTGTACCAGCTCAAATTGTAGTATTTGATTTTGCATTTATGGGTGGTTCTTTAGGTTCTGTTGAAGGTGAAAAAATTGTTCGTGCAGTTGATCGAGCAATGGAAAAACATCAAGGACTTATTATTGTTTCTGCTTCAGGTGGCGCACGAATGCAAGAGTCAACTTTTGCTTTAATGCAAATGGCAAAAACATCAGCTGCATTAAAAAGAATGGATAAAGCAAAACTTCCTTTTATCTCTGTTCTTACTGATCCAACTATGGGTGGAGTTTCTGCTTCATTTGCTTTCTTAGGTGATGTTATAATGGCAGAACCAGGAGCTCTTGTTGGATTTGCAGGGCAAAGGGTTATTAAACAAACGATTGGTAGTGATTTACCAGAAGGTTTTCAAAGAGCTGAATTTTTACTTGAAAAAGGTTCTATCGATATGGTTGTTAGTAGAAATGACATGAAACAAACGCTTTCAGATTTATTAACAATGTTTTCAAGAACTACTAACGCTAGCTAATGGCTACAAGATTTGAAGAAGCCTTAGGTTTTGAACTTAAGGTTTCTAATCTTCTTTATGCTTTATGTGACTACCAGACTATTATAAAACAAAATATACTTCTATATGATTTTTTAAATATTATAAAAAAATATGATTTAAAAGTTTTACAATATAGAGATAAAATCAACTCAATAGAAACTCAAATTAAAAATTTACAATATTTAAAAAAGTATATTGACATACCAATAATTATAAATGATAAAATTGAATTAATCCAATATGCAGATGGAATTCATTTAGGTCAAGAAGATTTGGAAAAGATTCATGTTAATAAAAAACTGGCAATAAAAATCATAAGAAAGAGAATAGGAAATAAACTTTTAGGTTTATCAACACATAATGAGATTGAAATCTTAGAAGCAAATGAACTTGATATAGATATGATTGGACTTGGAGCATACAAAACTACTTCAACAAAAGATGTACCAAATATATTAGGAGATAAAATTAGCTATTTAGCAAAAATATCAAATCATCCAGTTTGTGCAATTGGTGGAGTTGATATAGAAGATAAGATTGAAAACATATCATTTAACGTTGTAGGTTCAGGATTATATGATGACTAAAAGGAATCCCTGTGGTTAAAATTAATATTTATGCGATAGTGAAACCCTCTTCTGATGAATTTGATAAATTATCAAAAGAGTTTATTAAGATGTGTTCAAAATATGCAAAAGTTCAAGTGCATTCAATTTTTAATAAAAATATTTCAAAAGCGCAAACAATTGGCGAAAAAGAAGCAAAACTGTCATATTCTGATGCATATAAACCATATATGAGTGGTTATTGTATTGCCTTAGATGTTTTAGGAAAAAGTGTTGATAGTTTTGAGTTCTCTAAAATGATAACAAATAACAGTGAAATTAATTTTTTTATTGGTGGTGCTTATGGATTTGAAAAAGATTTTCTAAAAAAATGTGATAAAATTATTAGCCTTAGTTCTCTCACAATGGCTCATAAAGTGGTCACTCTTGTACTTTTAGAACAAATTTTCAGAGGACTTGCTATAAAAAACAACCATCCTTATCATAAATAATTTATATAGATTTAAGTATAATAGCAAAATTTTTAAAAAAGGTATAATGTGGCTAACTCAAAACAGATTGAAGAATTAAAAGAAATCTTAATTGAAAGAAAAGAAACAATTACTAAAAACATTCAAGGTAGTAGGGACAGTATCGATGCTTTGAAAGGTTCAGAGTGTAAAGATGAGTTTGATTATGCAGAGGTTTCAAGTGATAGTTTTAAAGAAGGAATTATTGCAAACCAACAAATCAAAGAGTTGGATGAAATCGAAGATGCCATAAAGAGAATAGAAAAAGGTACTTATGGTGTTTGTGAAATGTGTGATGAATCAATTGCTATTGGAAGATTAAGAGCAAAACCATTTGCAAAATTCTGTACTCCTTGTAGAGAGATTTACGAAGTAGAACAATAAAAAAAGGATAAAATGTGGGACTTAAAACGTATATAGGTTTTTCTTTAGTATTACTAATTGCTGTAGGAGTTAGTGGGTATGCTGTTCAAAATGGAGAATATGAAATTTCTGCATGGGGACATTCATTATCATTACCAATTATAGCTTGGGTATTAGCACCTGCTGTTGTATTATTTGTTTTTTCAGTACTACATTTAATGTTTTATGGTTCTGTGAATTATTGTAAAAATAGAGGGTTTGATAAAGATGAATTAACAATAGTTGAAACAATAAAATCAATACTTTTACAAAAAGATGACAAGAAAAAATTTAAAACTCTTGGTTATAAAAATGTAGCTTCTATTTTAAATCAATTTAATATTGATGTAAAAGATTCTGCATTTACTTCTTCTAATGAGGGTTTAAATCAAGTGGTTTCACAAATAAAAGATATTAAATCTGGAAAACATGTTAATGAAAAACCGTTAAAATTAAAAGGTGATTCATTACTTGCAAAACAAAATTTGATAAATAAAATCAATGAACAAGTTGATTATGCTGTTGATATTTTAAAAAAAGCCACTCAATTTTCACCAGAAGTTGTAAGAGTTGCTTATTTTAATGTTTTAGAAAATAAAAGTATGACTACAATTAAAAAAGTTTATAACAATGTTATTCTTGACAAAGAAATGGCATTAAAACTTTTTCTAAAAGATATTGATAATACTGATTTTGGATTATCTAAAGAAGAAGTTTTAAAAATTACAAAAAGTCTTAATTATTCAAAAGAAGAATATGTGACATTAGCAAAATTGTATAAAGATGGTTTAACTCCAGATAAATTATTACAACTTTTTGAAACTATTTCAGAAGATAATGAAATTGCGATGGATGCATATTTCTACGTTTTATTAGAACTTGAAATGATTGATAAGACAAAAGAAATATTGTCAGGGTATCCTGATAATGAATTTGTAATATTTAGAGCACTTTTAGATTTAAAAGATGCTGGAAAACACTATTCAGTGGATGATCTTACTTACATTTAATGAAAAAAAATAAAATAGATTTTAGCCAACCCTTAATGGTGTTGGCTCCACTTGCTGGATATACTGACTTACCCTTCCGTGCTGTAGTAAAAAAATTTGGAGCTGATGTTACAATCTCTGAAATGATATCTTCTAATGCATTAGTTTATAAATCAGAACGCACTCGTAAAATGATTGAAAAATCTCCTAGTGAAGATCCTTATATAGTTCAAATTGCTGGAAACTGTAAAGAAATGGTAAAAGATGCTGTTCAGATTTTAAATGAAATTGATGGTATTGATGGTATTGATTTAAACTGTGGCTGTCCTGCACCAAAAGTATTTTCTCATGGTTCCGGTTCAAATCTTTTAGGTGATTTAAAAAAACTTGAAGAGATTTTAGGAGCAGTAAAAGAATATAGTACAAAGCAATATACAAGTGCAAAAGTAAGAATAGGGGTAAATGAAAAAATACCTGTGGATATTGCAAAAGCTGTTGAATCATGTGGAGTTGACTTTGTATCAGTGCATGGTAGGACAAGAGCAGGGAAATATAAAGCACCAGTTGACTATGATGCAATTAGAATGATGAAAGAAGCTGTGTCTATTCCTGTTATAGCCAATGGTGATATAAAAAGTTATGAAAAAGCGAAAGAAGTATTAGAATATACAAAAGCTGATGGTGTTATGATTGGACGTGCTGCAATTGGAAACCCTTGGATTTTTTATCAATTAAAAAATGGTATTGAAGATATAAGTGAAGATAAAAAAAGAGAAATAATATTAGAACATTATGATGAAGTATTAAAATTTCATGGTATTCATGGCTCAGTAATGTTTAGAAAACTGCTACATTCTTATTCTAAAGGATATAAAGGTGCCGCAGAATTTAGAGATATCATTAATCGTATTTCTGATGAAAAAATTATGCGTGATATGATAGAAAACTTTTTTTAAAAACATTTTGGATAGAATACCGTACTTTTAGAAAAGGATATTTTTGTCTGAACATTATTATGAATTAATAATCAAACCAAAACAACATTACAATACATTCGTAGATCTGTTAAGTTCATTGACTAATAACGCAATAGAAGAAACAGAAGACTCTATAATTGCAAGGAATGAAGAAGATTTAAGTGACGTAGAATTTGGAATAAATGAATTTGCTAAAGCGTTAAATGTAGAGTGTGAAACAATTTTAACAAAAAAAGAAAATATTGATTGGATTAAACAGTATCAAGAATCTGTTAAGTCTGTAGAAGTTGGAAAATTTTATATTAGACCTTCTTGGGATGAACCTAGAGTTGATAAAATAAATATCATTATTGATCCAGCTTTATCTTTTGGCTCAGGTCATCATGAAACTACATCAAGCTGCTTAGAAGCAATTAGTAAATATGTATCTAAGGGTGCTACTGTATTAGATGTTGGAACAGGTAGTGGAATTTTAGCAATAGCTTCTTCAAAACTAGGAGCTAAAGTTGATATTTGTGATACTGATGGTGTTTGTATAAAAGACACTATCTCAAATTATGAATTGAATAATGAAACTTTTCATGAATCTTGGATTGGAAGTGCTAATACTACAAGAAAGAAATTTGATGTAGTAATTGCAAATATTGTTGCAGATGTATTAGTTTTCATATCAAAAGATTTAAAAAATTGCTTAAGTGAGGATGGTATACTTGTTGTATCAGGTATATTAGATAAACATATAGATAAAGTTTTGAGAAAATTTAAAGACTTAGAACAATTAGAGCTAATTCATAAAAATGAATGGGTAACTATAGTATTTAAAAAATAAAAAGGGAGTTATATTTTATGGCTGATAAGAACAATAGAAATAGTAATAGTGGTGGAGATAATAACAATAATTTTTTTAACAATAATCCACTTTTAGTATTTGTAATTTTTTCAATAGTAACAATATTTGTATTCAAAGCAGTATTTCCAGAAGGAAATAATACTGGAATGGGGAATCAAACTTCATCAGCATTTGCTGGTAAAGCTAAAAGCCAAACTGTTGCTTACTCTGATTTGAAAAAACTAATTACTAGTGGCAAGATTGACCATGTTGGAATTGGTAATACTCAAATAAAAGCATTATCAAAACCTTCAAATGGAATGGTTACAACATATACAGCAAGAAGGGTTATTCCTGATGATACGTTAATTCCAAGTTTAGAAAAACAAGGAATTACTTATGGTGGAATAAGTGAAGAAAATTTAATTGCTGATGTACTTTTTGGATGGGTTTTACCTATTTTCATATTTTTTGCAATTTGGATGTTTTTAGCAAAAAGAATGTCAAAATCTATGGGTGGAGGTTCAGGAGGAATTCTTGGAATTGGAAGTTCTAAGAAAATGATTAATTCTGAAAAACCAAATGTAACATTTGATGACATGGCCGGAAATAAAGAAGCAAAAGAAGAAGTACAAGAAGTTGTTGATTTCTTAAAAGAACCGGATAGATATGTAAAACTTGGAGCTCAAATTCCAAAAGGTGTTTTACTTGTTGGACCTCCGGGAACTGGTAAAACTTTACTTGCAAAAGCAGTTGCTGGTGAAGCTAGTGTTGAGTTTTTATCTGTATCTGGTTCTGCATTTATTGAGATGTTTGTTGGTGTTGGAGCTTCAAGAGTTAGAGATTTATTTGAACAAGCTAAAAAAGTAGCACCTGCTATTATCTTTATTGATGAAATTGATGCTATTGGTAAATCTAGAGCATCTGGTGGTCCAATGGGTGGAAATGATGAAAGAGAACAAACTTTAAATCAATTACTTGCAGAAATGGATGGATTTTCAACTGAAGTAGCACCTGTTATTGTATTAGCTGCAACAAATAGACCCGAAGTACTTGACCCAGCACTTTTAAGACCTGGAAGATTTGATAGACAAGTACTTGTTGATAAACCAGACTTCGAAGGTAGAAAAGAGATTCTTAATGTACATATCAAAGGTGTAGTTACTGGAAATGATGTAGATTTAGTAGAAGTAGCACGAATGACAGCAGGACTAGCTGGAGCCGATTTAGCAAATATTATTAATGAAGCTGCACTTTTAGCGGGACGAGCTAAAAAAGATGAAGTTACATATAGTGATTTTAAAGAAGCTGTTGAAAGACAAATTGCAGGACTTGAAAAGAAATCAAGAAGAATTTCTCCAAAAGAGAGAAAAATTGTTGCTTATCACGAATCAGGACATGCTGTAATTGCAGAGATAACAAAAGGTGCTAAGAAAGTAAATAAGGTTTCAATTGTTCCAAGAGGAATGGCTGCCTTAGGATATACTCTTAATACTCCTGAAGAAAATAAATATTTAATGCAAAAACATGAACTTATTGCTGAAGTAGATACTTTATTAGGTGGAAGAGCAGCAGAAGAAGTATTTATTGGTGAAATATCAACAGGTGCTGGAAATGACCTAGAACGTGCTACGGATATTATTAAATCTATGGCTTCAATTTATGGGATGAGTGATGTCGCAGGTCTTATGGTTTTAGAAAAAAGACAAAACCAATTTTTAGGTGGACAAACAACAAAAGATTTCTCTGATGAAATGTCAAAAAACTTAGATGATCATATTAAAACTCTATTAAATGAAAGATATGCAATTGTTCTTGAATCATTAAGAGAACATAATGATGCAATCGAAGAGATGACAGCAGAACTACTTGAAATTGAAGTTCTTTCTGGTGAAAGAGTTCGAGAGATTATTAAAGCTCATGGTGGAGAAGTTTTTGAAGATGAAGATTTACATTCTGAATCTATAAAAGATGAAACAACTAAAGATGATACGACTGACAATAATGATGTTGTTGAACCTGAAGAATCAGAAGAAGTTAATTCTGAAACTATAAGTGAAGTAGTTGATGAAGATAATGAAGAAAAAAAAGATAAAGAGTAAAAATGTTTGATAGTATTATTGCAAAAGAGGGTCAGAAATCTATTTTAGTTGCATTTATTGCAATGTTAGTATTTATTTTAGCTGGATGCAGTTTTCTTGCTTTTATATCTTTTGCCGTAGTACTGGTTTTTGTTTTCCTTTATAGAAATAATACTCTTAAAATTAATTCTAGCTCAACAGAAATATTATCTCCAATCTCTGGAATTGTTTCTGCAATAGATGTAAAAGATAAAAATAAACTAATACATATTGATGTTAGTTTATGTAATTCACACATTTTAAGAGCATTAGAAGATGGTAAATTTGAAGTTACAAATAAAAGAGGATTAAACCTTCCTCTAGCGACTTTTAAAGCAAAAGTGTTAAATGAAAAAGCAAAAATTGAATTTGAAAATACTTCTTTAGAATTAATTTCTTCAATGTGCAATTCAAATATTGACATAAAAGAAAATATCAACTCATTAAAAGGCGATAGAATTGGAGTTTTTTTACAAGGTCAGATTATTGTTACTTTGAAGTCAGAACTTGAACTTTCAGTGAAAATTGGAGATAAAGTTGAATCTGGAATATCTGTAATTGCTAATAAAATAGTTTCAGAAGAGAAAAAAGAAGAAGAAAACATATAGTTTTCTTGACAAAAAGAATTTAACCTATTATAATTCTTCACTACAAAATTTAGGAGAGTACAATGAAAATATTTGATTTTTATAATAACCATTTCATAAAAAGTGTTAACACTCTTCTTCTCCTTACTAAATCACTCTAATATTTAATAATTAAATATAATTAACAATCACGCAAACAGTTTTACTTTTTTTATAATAAAAAAAGGATATAATACACACTTTTACAGGGGTTAAACAATGGATAAAAATAGAATTATAGTATTTGATACGACATTAAGAGATGGAGAACAATCTCCTGGTTGTTCAATGAATACAGAAGAAAAAATAAAAGTAGCATTACAATTAGAAAAATTAGGTGTTGATGTAATTGAAGCAGGTTTCGCTGCAGCATCACCTGGAGACTTTGATGCTGTTAGTAGAATTGCAGAACAAGTTAAAAATTCTTCAATTTGTTCTTTAAGTAGAGCAATTGATAATGATATTAAGCAATCTGCTTTAGCAGTTGCAAAAGCACCATTACATAGAATACATACATTTATCGCAACCTCACCGATTCATATGAAATATAAATTAAAAATGAGTGAAGCAGAAGTTATCAAAAGAGCAGTTCATGCAGTTGAATATGCAAGAACATTTGTTGAAGATGTTGAATTTTCTTTAGAAGATGCTGGGCGTTCTGAAATTCCATTTATGAAAGAAGTTATGGATGCAGTTATAAATGCTGGTGCTTCAACAATTAACTTACCTGATACAGTAGGATATAGATTGCCTCATGAATTAGGTGCAATGGTAAAAGAATTGTCTGAATTTGCAGGAGATAGAGCTATTATCTCTGTTCATAATCATAATGACTTAGGTTTATCAACAGCTAATACTTTAGCGTCAATAATGAATGGTGCTAGACAGATTGAAGTTACTATGAATGGTTTAGGTGAAAGAGCTGGTAATTCTGCTTTAGAAGAGGCTGTAATGGCTATTAAAACTAGAAAAGATGCTTTTGGAGAATTATATACAAATATAAATACTCCGGAGTTATATCCTACTTCTAGATTAGTTGCAACAATTACTGGTGTTGAACCACAACAAAATAAAGCAATTGTTGGTAAAAATGCATTTGCTCATGAAAGTGGAATTCACCAAGATGGTATGTTAAAAAATAATGAAACATATGAAATTATGAGACCTGAAGATGTTGGAGTATTTAAAGAATCAACATTAATTTTAGGTAAACATTCTGGACGTGCAGCATTCAGAGATAGAATTGAACACTTAGGGTTTGATAAAATTTCTGATGAAGAATTAAATTCTGCATTTGAAAGATTTAAAATATTAGCTGATAAGAAAAAAGATGTTACTGATGATGATATTAGAATGTTAATAACTGATGAATCATTAAATCAAGACAAAACTTATGAGTTAGTTGGATTACAAATCTCTGATTGTTCAAACGGTATGCCGATGGCAGCAGTATCAATTAAACACAACGATTCAGTTATGAAAGACGCAAATATTGGCGAAGGTACAATGGATGCTATCTTTAAAACAATTGATAGATTAACTGGAATTTCGGGAAGTTTACAAAGTTATAATGTAACTTCTGTTAGTGAAGGAAAAGATGCTTTAGCAAAAGTTACAACAAGAGTTACATTTGATGAAGATGCTCCTTCTTTTGTAGGTCATGGATTAAGTATTGATACAATGCTTGCAACTGCAAAAGCTTATTTAGGTTCAGTAAATTCTTATATTTCTCAAAAAGAAAGATTATCTAAATCTACTGCACACCAAGTTTAAAATAATGTAAAGTAGCTTAAGCTACTTTACATCTTTAAATAGACTTGAAATCCCCAATAATAAACACTTCAACGTTACTTCTTCAGCTAAAAATATGAATAATAATATTAAAATAATAAATTAGTTAGGTATTTTTATACATAATAAGTGGAGGAGAGAAAAACTTATGACTCAATTTAACTTCTTTCTAAAATTATTAAAAGAATCTTTTAGGGACTTGATTCCTATTGTTTTAGTAATTTTATTTTTTCAATTAGCTATTATTCAAGCTGTACCCGAAGGATGGGTTTCAACTGCAATTGGTTTAGTAATTGTTGGTGTTGGACTTGCAATCTTTTTACAAGGTCTTGAAATTGGTATTTTCCCAGTAGGGGAAGGACTTGCTCGAGATTTTGCAAAACACAGTTCTATGGGATGGGTACTGATTTTCGGTTTTTTAATTGGATTTGGTACAACTATTGCAGAGCCTGCCTTAGCAGTTATTGCGGATAAAGCAGCTTCTATCTCTAGTGGTAGAATTGATGCGACTGTCTTAAGAATGGTAGTGGCCCTTTCAGTTGGATTTGCAATATTCCTAGGGGTATTTAGGATTATAAAAGGTCATCCAATTCACTATTATATTATCACAGGATATATTGTAGTAGTGAGTGTTACTTTTTTTGCTCCACAAGAAATTATTGGACTTGCATACGATTTAGGTGGAGTTACCACCTCTACAGTTACTGTTCCTTTAGTAGCAGCACTTGGTATTGGACTAGCCTCATCGATTAAAGGAAGAAACCCTGTAATTGATGGATTTGGTTTAATCGCATTTGCATCATTAACTCCAATGATTTTTGTTCAGATTTATGGAATTGCAGTTTACAACTTGGTAGATGCACAAGAAGTTGCTAATGTAGTTGTGAAATCAGCTGTTTCTTCTCCTGCAGATATCTCTATTAATTCTGTAATCTCTGGGATAGGAAATGTTGTTAGAGACGTTGTTCCTATTTTAGCAATTATTATGTTCTTCCAATATGGTGTACTAAAAAAAGGTATTCAAAACTTAAAAACTGTATTTTTTGGATTTGGTTTAGTTATTTTAGGTCTTTATGCATTTATTTTAGGTTTAGAACTAGGGTTATTTTCACTTGGTGAAACAATGGCGTATCAACTTACTAAAGGTGATTCAGTATTTGTTATATATGCATTTGCTTTTGCTATTGGTTTTTCTACAACAATGGCCGAACCAGCCCTTATGGCAATTGCAAAAAAAGCAAAAGAAATATCCGATGGTAAGATAAATGATTTTGCCTTAAGACTATTTGTTGCAGCAGGTGTTGCAATGGGTATTGCACTTGGAGCATTTAGAATTGTTGATGGCGGTCATATTCATTATTACATTATTGTAGGATATCTATTAGTAATTGTACTTACATTTATTGCTCCTAAGTATATTATTCCTATTGCATATGATTCTGGTGGGGTTACGACTTCTACTGTAACAGTTCCTCTTGTTGCAGCACTTGGTATTGGACTTGCTACAAATATTGAAGGAAGATCTCCTCTTATTGATGGTTTTGGTCTTATCGCATTTGCATCACTTTTCCCTATGATTACTGTAATGCTTTACGGTATATTAACAGAGAAACTTGGCGTTAAATCAGATACTGAAATTGAAGCTGCTAATATTCTAAAAGATGCTCTTGTTGATGCAGAAAATATGGATTTAGCAACTGTAAATATAGATGGTAGTGATAGACGACATTCTTTACCTATGGACTTTAGTGCGGTAGTTATCCTTGTTCCTAAAGATAAAAAAATTGATGCTATTCAAGCTGCAAATAAAGCAGGGGCACCTGGTGTTACAGTTCTTCGTGCGGATGGTATTGGACTTGGTAAAATTGATAACTATTATAGAACTTCTTTTGAAGCAAATGATGCGATGTTACTATTCTTGCTTCCTCAAAGTTTAGTAAACCCTGTTATTAAATCAATTATTCATTCTTTACATATTACAACAAGTGGAAAAGGAATTGCTTTTGCCTTCCCATTAACACATATGAAAGGTATTAGTTTAAGTAGACATGATATTTTTGTTAATAGAAAAGATCATACTAATCCTGATATTAATACTGAAGAATTAATTAAAAAAGAAGAAGAAAAAGTTGATGAGAAAATAAAAGAGACAGCTGTCGTGCATGACCCAAGTATCAATAAATAATGATATCGATGAAATAATTAGTACAGGGGAACCTGTACTAATATATTTTTCTGGTGAAAATTGTTCTGTTTGTCAGGTTTTAAAACCAAAAATTGATGAAGTAATTCCACAAAATTTTCCTAAAATGAAAACATACGAAGTAAAAGCTGATTTGTATAAAGAGATAGCAAGCAGTTTTTCGGTATTTTCTATTCCAACAATACTTGTTTTTTTTGATTCAAAAGAGTTTTTCCGTAAAGGAAGAAATCTTTCTATTTCACAATTTGTGAATGAACTTAAAAGACCATATACTTTATTTATGGATTAGGATTTTATGAAAAGAACACTCTGGATTATTTTATTTGTATTTATTGCTATGCAATTTATTCAAACAGAAAAAATAAATAAACAAACACCAAAAGAATTAGAAATAAAAGCACCTGAACCTATTATGACAATGCTTAAAAATGCTTGTTATGATTGTCATTCTAATGAAGTGAAATGGCCTTGGTATTCAAACATTGCTCCTCTTTCTTGGATGATTGATAGACATGTTTCTCATGGAATAAGTGCTTTAAATTTTTCGGAATGGGAAAATTATACAGAAGAAGAAAAGAAAAAAGAATTAAAAGAGATATTTAGAACAGCATATGCTTCTATGCCATTAGCGGATTATATTACATTTCATGAAGAAGCAGATTTAACAAGAGAACAAAGAACAATGATTAGAGACTGGACTGGAGTGAAAAAGTAAATTGAGAGAAGAAGTTCAAGAGTTATTAGATCAAAAGAAAACACTTTTAACTGTTACATATTTTAAACTACAAAGACTATTTGAAAAAAAGTATGGAGAAAATACTGTAGTTCTAATGGAAATTGGAACATTTTTTGAAGTGTATGAAGTAAATAATGATGATGAACAAGTAGGAAAAGCAAAAGAGATAGCAGAACTTTTAAATATTCAATTAACACGTAAAAATAAATCAATTTTAGAAAATTCTCCCGAAAATCCAATCATGGCTGGTGTTCCTGCAATTTCTCTAGAAAAACATTTAGCAAGAATAATTTCTGAACAAAAATATACAGTTGTAATAATTAGACAACGTGGTGTTCCACCTAAAGTTAGTCGTTATCTAGATACTGTTGTATCTCCAGGTACAAACTTTGATTTTGTGATTGACCAAGATGAAAACAATATTACATCTTTGGTAATTGACCAAATTAAAGGGATCTATTTAGTTGGATATTCTGCAATAGATGTTACAACTGGGAAGTGTTTTTATAATGAAGTTCATGGAACAAGTGAAGATAAGTTTTATGCACTTGATGAAGTTTTCAATTACATGAATATGCATAAAACAAATGAAATCATAGTTACTTTTTCAGATAAAAATATAAATCAAAAAGAAGTAATAGATTATTTAGAATTAACACTAAAAACTTTTCATATAGGAACATTTTGTCCAAAAATATCTTATCAAAATGAACTATTTAAAAATGTATTTAATATAGAATCACTTCTAACTTCAATTGAACATCTTGATATGGAAAGAGTGCCTCTAAGTACCGAAGCACTTGCCATTTTAATTGATTTTGTAATAAGTCATGATTCAAATATTGTTCAAAAACTTTCATTTCCAGTTAAACTTGATGTTAGTAAATATATCTATCTTGGAAATAATGCTTTAGAACAATTAAATATAATAGAAACAACACATAATCCAAGTTTGATAAAACTTATAAATAATACATCAACGGCAATGGGAAAAAGACTTTTAAAAGAGAGACTAACCCATCCAGTTAAAGATGCAAAAGAACTTTTAAGACGTTATGCACTTTCAAAAGAATTATATGACTATCATGCTCCTATTGAAAATGAGCTTGCAAATATTTATGATATAGAAAGACTAACAAGAAGAATAAAACTTACAAGACTTCACCCTTTTGAATTAAATTATCTATATGATTCACTTCTTAGTATTAAAGAAGTTGTATCTTTTATGGAAAACTACAAGTTTATCACTCCACCTTGTTCATTAGCTCAACTTCAAATGTTTATGGATTCAATTGAGTCTACCTTTGATTTATCAGTATCTGGAAAGTATATGCTAAAAGATGTTGAGCGGAATATGGTTTGTGATGGAGTAAATATACAAATTGATGAACTAAATAAAGAGAATGAAGAACTTTATGGAAAATTAGAACTTCTTAAATCTCACATATTTACTTTTATAAATAGTAATGATTCAAATTATGTAGGTATCAATAGACTAGATAAGGAAGGTTTCTTTTTATCTTTAACTAAAAATAGATTTAATCTTATCAAAGAAGACTTACTTAATTCACACATTATTATAGATGATGAACTTCTTTTATTTAAAGATTTTAATATAAAAATTCAAACAACTTCTGTGAAAATATCTTGTAAATTTACTGATACTATTTCAGACAAATATGTACATAATTTAAGAACTGTCTCTTATACACATCTCCGAGCCCACGAGACCAGAGAGGATCTC
>OJIJ01000049.1_pt1 | contig 17748 bp, 20 predicted proteins | sample 1595891 | NCBI WGS metagenome assembly OJIJ01 (sample SAMN05416853, study PRJEB24817) | seawater metagenome | isolation source: Sea water | place: Canada:Atlantic | collected 2013-11 | reverse complement strand
ACTATCCTCTTCGTCGGCAGCGTCAGATGTGTATAAGAGACAGATTTCAAACTATTCAAATGAAGGATATATGCTATTTATAAATAATATTTCTAATTAATCTTATACGTTTATCTAAATCGTTAAATTTTCACTTTTTCATAATCATATATTTATAGAATAGGGCAAGAGAAGTTAGTATAACCCTTATTTATTATATAAAAAACAATATTCACTACTATAAATCCTTGATATTTTAAAAAAAAACCATAATATAAGCCGGTATACATTACACTGCGACATAATAAAAGGAAATAAATATATGAATGAAAATTTAGAATCAATAAAAGCAGATAGACCAAATATCATCACTTCAGAAATTGAAGCAATAGGTTTTTATCGTAAAATGGATACAAAGGCTACTGTTATTGATATGATTGCAGGTAAATATGTTATTGTTGAAGAATATTTTAGCAATGGTTTACAAGTTTTAGCTGAACTAAAAAGAAACCTAGAACTAAAATATACGGACAAAAGTTTTCAAGGACAACGTAAGTATCGTTCGGCTTTTCGTGAAGCTTCACATAGATTATTAATTAAAGTAGAAGATAATAAATTAACTGTTAAAAAAGCTCCAAATATTGGTTGGTTAAAAGAATTATATCCAGATGCTTCGGAATTCTATATATCTTTTCCTGAAATTCAAGGAATGAATAGTTCATGGCAGTGGTATAAAAAGGGAATTGAAGTTAAAACTTTAGATTTATATCTTCACCCATATTATGGAACATATTTCCCAACACGATTTGATCATTTAAAATTATTTGATAAGTGGCTAAAAAAATATGATGGACCTAAGAATAATGTAATTGAAATTGGTGTAGGAAGTGGTGTTTTATCTTTTCAATTAATCCAAAATGGTTTTGAAAATATTACAGCAACAGATATAAATAAAAATGCAATTATCGGCGTTTCTGAAGAAATCGAAAGATTAGGGTTTGAAAATAAAATAACTCCCGTTTATAGTGATTTATTCGAAAATTGTGATGGAAAAGCAGATTTAATTGTTTTTAATCCTCCTTGGTTACTAGCTCGTCATAAGCTAGAAGAAGGTATTGATAAAGCAATGTACTATGAGGAAGAATTATTTCCTAGATTTTTTGAAGAAGCAAAAAAACATCTGAATCCAGAAGGAAAGATAGTTCTAATATTCTCAAATCTAACTCAAGTAGTTGATGCAAATAATCCTCATCCAATAATAGAAGAACTTCAAAAAAATAATCGTTATCGAAAAGACTTACATCTTAGACGTGATGTAAGAGCATCATCTAGAAGAACAAAACGTAGTGATTCTAGAGATAATGAAAAAGTTGAATTATGGGTTTTATCGCCAAAAGTTGAAAAATAACACGTATCTACAGAGATTAATAATCGTAAAAATGGTAAATTTTAAAAGGCTATGAAAAATAGTGTTGGTACATTTGTTTTAAATGTACCACTTTCTTTTTTCAATACCTAAGAGTTTGTTATTCACACTTGAGAGAAATAGCTCTTTTGTATAATTGTGTAATTTAGTATGAATCACTTGGCACTAGTCATACTTTGGATAGATCGAATACTTTGAATTCATATAGCGAAATAACAACTAGATTCATTTAATTTTTATAATTTAAATAATCACTATATCCGACTTCATCTCTTCCCCCGAATAAAGTGTGAGAATCTTTTATTTCAGATAAGGGATAACCCATTTTTAATCTATTTACTAAATCTGGATTAGGTATAAAATATCTACCAAATCCTACTATATCAACTAAATCTTTACTTATCACATCATTTGCCAGCTCTAATGTATAACTACCTGTTGCTATAATTGTATTTGTAAATATCTCTCGTAATTCTTTTCTGAATGTTTCTGGAATTTGTGGAGCATCATCCCAATCTGCTTCGCATAAATGAATATACAAGATATCTAATTTATTTAATTCTTTTGCTGCAAGCATAAAAGTATCTAAAATCTCAGGATCTTCCATATCTTTAAATCTGATAAAAGGAGATAATCTTACACCAGTTTTATCAGCTCCAATTTCTTTGATTATTTCATTTGCAATTTCTAATAAAAGATTTATTCTGTTTTCTTTATTTCCACCATATTTATCTGTTCTTTTATTTGAATTACTTCTTAAAAACTGGTCTAATAAGTATCCATTTGCTCCGTGTATTTCTACACCATCAAATCCTGCTTCTATTGCATTTTTTGCAGCTACTCTAAACTCTTTTATTACTTGCTGAATATCTTCATTTGTCATCTCTCTTGGTTTTTCAACTGGAATCATAGTTGCATCTTTACTTCTTTTTGTATCAAAAACATACACTTGCGTATCTTTTGCTATCAATGAAGAAGGAGCAATTGGTTGTAATCCATTTACATTTGAACTTGATACTCTACCTACATGCCAAAGTTGTAAGATAATTTTCCCACCTTCTTTATGCACAGCTTTTGTAACTAGTTTCCAACCATCAATTTGCTCTTGTGTATAGATACCTGGAGTATCTGCATATCCTTGACCTTGAAGTGATATTTGTGTTGCTTCACTTATTATTAATCCAGAACTTGCTCTTTGTGCATAATATTGAGCATTCATATCTGTTGGTATTCCACTTTTACTACTTCGTGATCTTGTCATAGGTGCCATTGATATTCTATTAGTTAACTCTATATTTCTCATTTTATATGTGTTGAATACATTTTTCATTTTATTCCTTCTACTTTTCTTTTAAATAGTGTTTTATTAAAGGTATTCTACTTTTTTTATTACTTGAATCATAGTAAATTTCTGTGAATATTATCCATCATTTGTGCTATTTTTAAATTCTTGTATTCTTGATTCAATAGTATTATAGTTTTACACCGTTAAAATATAGTATGAAAAAGTCAACAACAAGTAAATCCCACTTTGAACAAATAAATTTAGCATTAGTCTATGTTCAAAATCATTATGAATCGAATATCACAGCAGATGACTTAGCCGAAGCTAGTGGGTATTCTATTTTTCATTTTCATAGAATTTTTAAAGAAATTATTGGCGAAAATGTAAATGACTATATTAGAAACACAAGATTAGAAAAAGCATCTAACCTTCTTCTTTACAATAAACACAAAACAATAGAACAAATTTCAAAGGATTCTGGGTTTTCAACTGCTACTGGATTTAGTGCTTCTTTCAAAAAGAAATTTAAACTTACGCCTAAACAATGGAGAGAAGGCGCTTATAAAGGGAATACATATGATTGTGATATATCTATGATAGAAGTTAATAACTCATTTCAAATAAGTGAACCCACTATTATTAACAATGATAATATTCCAATGATGTATTTGCGTGTTTATGGATATAACGATGATATAAGTAGTATTTGGAGTCATATGAATGCGTGGTGTGAAACAATAGGAATATTTAGTGAACCTCACCGATATATTGGGCTTTTCCATAATCACCCCTCTTTTTCTCCATATAATACAGCACGATACTTAGCTTGTATAGAAACGAATGAGAGCAGAAACAAAAATGGGAAAGTAGGGAAATGTGTTATTCGTAAAGGGAAGTTTGCACAGTTCAATTTTACATGTAAACATGATGAACTCTATAAATTGATGCATTTAGCATACATAAACTGGCTTCCTAATTCTGAATATGAAGTTCGTAATTTTCCTGCTTATGTAGAATACAAAAATCCAGAAAATCTTGTTACAAACGGGATATTAGAATGTGAATTTTATATGCCAGTTCAATTAAGATTTTAGTTTATATATTGAACTTAATTGAACTTAATTGAAAAATTAATATATTGTTGAACTATGATATAAGTTTAATGACTATTTGCTATTGAGACAAAACTCTGAACGGTCTCCTCTATTATTAATAGTGATTTAAATAGCCAATATCTTCGCCATTAAGTGAAACGATTTTATCTAATCTAATTCTTGTTCCTATATTTGTATCCATATATTCTGAACCATCAATATTTAGAAACTCTAAAATTTTTGATTTAATACTCACTTTGTCATTGTTTTTATTTAAAAAAACTAACTCACATTCTTCCTTCTTTTTAAATACTTTTTCAAACTCTTTGAAAAGTTCGTTTGAGATTCTTACGTAACTATTTATTTTTTCATAATATTTCATTTTTAAATCCTTTATTATTTCATTTTTTTGTTGTATATGCAACTATCTTGTAAAAAAAATTAGAGTTCTAATTTATCAATAATTTTGAAAAACATTTCAATCTCTTCTTGATTTAATTTTTTATTCAATGATTCTCTAAAAGATGTAATCTCTTTAATTGTATCTTCTAGTATTACTTCGGCTGCTTGAGTTAATTCAATATTATTGCTTCTTTTATCTCCCACAGTTTCCGTTTTTTTTATCAAGCCCTTTTTTTCTAAAGAGTTTAAAGAACGACTGATTGTAGTCTTGTCTTTTCCTAGTAAATTAGCAATTGTTGTTTGATTAACATTTGATTCAAACTTAATAATTTCTAATGTTGCTCTTTGTTCTATGGCTATATCATAAGGGCTTAACTTTTTATTTAATGTTTTATTAACACTGTTGGCCCCACGTATAAATCTATAAGCTATAGAATTTTTTAAAGCATAATTCATTTTGTCCCTTTAGTTGCATATGCAATTATTGCATATGCAACCTTTTAAATTAATTAAATTAAATGTAAACTGTTTTGTAGGGTAGTTTATATAAATCTAATATAAACTGACATTGAAACTCTACTAAAAATACATAGAACAACTATAATTTAAATAAAAAAGGCTTCATAATGGAACCTAAAAAAAGAATTTGGATAGTTGGTGGTAGTAGTGGTATTGGATTAGAGTTAGTAAAATTGTGCATTAACAGTAATTATCTTATTGTTGTAAGTTCTAGAAATAGTACAAATAGTGAGGTTTTATTAAAACTAAAAGAAAAGTTCCCTGAAAAAATAAGTCTACTTGATATCGATGTATCTTCTAAAAAAGATATTACTGATAAAGTAGAAGAAGCTTGGAATATTTTTGATGGTTTAGATATTTGGTTTTACAATGCAGGTGCTTATGATGTGATGAGTATTGATTCTTGGGATACTGAAAAGTTTGAACAAATGAATGAGGTTAACTATCTTGGTGTTATAAGATTGATGGTTAAACTTTTCCCATATTTTAAAAACTCTAAAAAAGGTCATTGGATTTGGAACTGTAGTCTATCTTCTTATTTTGGACTTCCTCAAGGAGGAGGTTATTCTGGTCCAAAGGCTGCTCTAATAAATCTTGCAGAGTCAATTTATCCTGAATTGGATTTATCTAATATAAAACTCCAAATTGTAAATCATGGTTTTGTAAAAACTAGACTTACTGCAAAAAATAAGTTTGATATGCCACAATTAATGGAACCAAAGTATACAGCAGAAAAAATACTCGAAGGAATTGAAAAATCATCTTCCTTTGAAATTAGATTTCCTTTTGCTTTATCATCATTTTTAAGATTGTTAAAATTTCTTCCATATAAAATATCTTTAGCTCTTACAAAAAAGATGTTGCCATGAGAGCTTTAAATTATGCCTCTTTTTTCGAGAATATAAATAGTAATACTCCCCTAACAGAGTATGAAAAAGTATTTGATACCAATGCAAAATTTAAAGACCCTTTTCATGAGGTAGTAGGTCTTGATAAAATATTTACTATATTTGCAGACATGTATGTAAAACTTGATAATCCTAAGTTTATAGTTACAGAAATAGTAGAGCAAAACCATATTGTATATATAAGATGGGATTTTCAATTTAGTTTTAAAAACAGTACTACTAAAGAGACTTTTGAAGGTGTTAGTAGGGTAGAGTTTAATGAAAAGGATAAAGTGATTTCTCACATAGACTATTGGGATTCAGCTAGTAATGTATATGAGAAAATTCCTATTGTTTCTTCTTTTATTAAATTTATTAAACAAAAAATTAAGAGTTAAAAATGCAAAATGAAAAGCTATCTAAAAAGTTCATAATTTACTATAGTCTTATTGCTATTCCTCTGGCAATAGTTGGATTACCTCTTTATATATATTTACCAACTTTCTATGCTACTGATGTTGGCATTGATATAGCTACTGTCGGATTGATACTTTTTATTGCAAGATTAACTGATGTCTTTACTGATCCATTTTTTGGATATCTAAGTGATAAAAGTGTTGAGTATTTTAATAGTAGAAAACCTATTATGATTTTAGGTTCTTTTGTATTAATTTTTAGTTTTTATTCACTTATAAATCCAAATATAGATTTTCCAAAACTTTGGCTTTTCGCTTTTTCTACTTTGATATATATAGGTTGGAGTATGATAAATATTCCATACTTAACTTGGAGTTCAGAAATAAGTGATAAATATGAAGATAAGACTGTTTTAAATAGCTCTAGGGAGCTATTTACAATTATTGGAGTATTAATAGCTTTAATTGTTCCTTATGTCTATAACGTATCGCAAAGCTTCGATCAAACTCTAGAGATATTGTACTTGACCTTTTTAGTTCTCTTTATTCCTCTTTTTTTAATTAGTTTAAAAATAATAAAAATTAAAATAAATATGGCTACTGATAAATATAGTATTGAAAGTATTAAGAATATATATAAGAACTTGAGTGATTTAAAGTTTTTACAAATTGGATATTTTTTTAATAACCTTGCAAATGCACTTCCTGCAACACTTTTTTTACTTTTTATAGAATTAGTTATTCAGGAGAAAGATTCTAGTGGTATTATTTTAATTTTATACTTTCTCTCCGGAATTGTTGCGCTTCCTTTTTGGAATATGCTATCAAATAAAATTGGTAAGAAAAAAACTTGGTTTTCTTCGATTTTATTAGCTTGTAGCGTTTTTATTTTTGTTCCTTTTTTAGAGTCCGGAGACTTGCATGCTTTTATTGTTATAAGTCTTGTTTCTGGCTTGTCTCTAGGAGCTGACATGGCACTACCTACAGCTATTCAAAGTGACTTAGTACAAGAATCAAAAAAGTTTGAAACTAATATCTCTGGATTACTTTTTGGTATTTGGACAATGATTACAAAATTATCGCTTGCTCTTGCTGTTGCCTTAAGTTTCATAGTTCTTGGAGCTTTTGATTTTGAGTCTACAAATCCAACTTCTGATTCTTTATTAGTGTTGTCTTTTTTATATGGGCTTTTCCCTGTATGTTTAAAGCTTATAGCTATTCTTTTTATCAATAAATATACTGATTTAAAATCATAACTCTTTAATATCTTATCAACAAACATTTTTCACCTACAAAAAAACTTCATATAAATATAAAATGACATTACAAGGAGTTTGAGATGAAATTATTTTTTATACTATTATTTATTTTTTCCGTGGTTATTGCTCAGACTCCTTCTGAGTATCTAAAAGCACCTAAACCTGTTGATTATGTAAGTGCAGAAAAGTTTAGTGGCTTATGGTATGAAGTTGCAAGAACTTATAACAGTTTTGAAAAAGATTGTGTTGCCGCAACTGTAGAATATAAGCTTGTAGAAGATTTAAAATATGAAATAAAGAATAGATGTTTTGACACCAAAATAGGTGGAAATATAATCGAATATAACGGTACAGCAGAACCTTCAAATGGAAGTATTATGTCTAAAATAGATATGACTTATTTTTGGATATTTACGAAAGAGTACAGAATTATTTATTTAGATGAAGATTACTCAAGTGCTGTAATGGTTGATAAAGATATGGAATATGTATGGATTATGAATAGAAAGCCATTTATGAAAAAAGAGAAGCTAGATAATATAGTATCTTCTTTATCAAAATATATGGATACTTCAAAACTAATTTATACTCCTCAAGATTCTCAAGGACGGTACAAATGAGTCAAGAACAAAAGTATAAAATTGCTGTCTTAGGGGCAGGGATAAGTGGATTAGGTTCTGCATATTTATTAAGCAAAAAACATAACGTAGACCTTTATGAAAAAGATGACAGATTAGGCGGTCATGCTAGAACTACTCAAGTGAGTGAAGAAGGTAAAACTTTTGGAGTTGATACTGGGTTTTTAGTATTCAATCATGCAACATATCCCTTACTTACAAAACTATTTAAAGAGTTAGATGTAAAAATAGAAAATAGTGATATGAGTTTTGCTTTTTGGGATCAAAAGAGTAACTTAGCTTACAACGGGGAATCTTTAAAAGGAATGTACTTTCAAAAGAAAAATATATTTTCTTATTCACACAATAAAATGATTTTTGATATCGTTAAGTTTAATAAAAAGGCTACAAATGATTTAGAGATAAGTAGCCCTGATTTGGACTTATCTTTAGGTGAGTATTTAAAAGAATATTCTCAATTTTTCAAAGAAAGATATATCATTCCAATGGGTTCATCAATTTGGTCAACACCAAGTGACAAAATGAATAATTTCCCCGCAAGAACTTTTTTACAATTTTTTAAAAATCATGGTTTATTAGGTGTTGACACTCACCATCAATGGCTTACTGTTAGTGGTGGTTCTATTAATTATGTTGAAAAGATATCAAAACAAATATCAGGCAAAGTCATAAAAAACAGTGATGTTATAAGTGTAAAAAGAAAAGATAAAAAAGTTGTCTTAATACATGAAGACAATACACAATCAGTATATGACAAAGTAATCTTTGCAATGCATGCTCCTGATGCTCTTAAATTAATAGATGAGCCAACAATAGATGAACTTAGAATTCTTTCTGCTTTTGAATATAAAGAAAACAATGCAGTATTACATACTGATACAAAAGCTTTATATCCAGATAAAAAGATATATGCGGCATGGAATTATAAAACAAATGGAAAAGAAAAAAATGTAACTTTATCTTATTGGATTAATCGTTTACAAAATTTAAAATCTAAGAAAGAATATTTTGTTTCATTAAATGAAACAAAACAGTTAGATGATGTAATAGAAGAGATAAGTTACGAGCATCCTCAATTTGATGATAAAGCAATTGAGGCACAAAGTAAAAGAAGTATGATAAATGGAAAAAACAATACTTATTTTGCAGGTGCTTATTGGAGATATGGTTTCCATGAAGATGGTTTATATAGTGCAAATACAATTGCACAAGAATTTGGATGTGCATTATGAGTCATAAATTTTTTGAAGGGTCTATTTATCATAAGAGAGTAAGTCCCTCAAAACACCAGTTTAAATATAAGTTTTTTATGCTTGACATAGACATGTCTTCATTTGAGAACTTAGATAATGATCTATTTTCTAAAAATAGTTTTAATCTGTTTTCTTTTAATACAAAAGACCATTTTGGTAAAAGCAATGATTTTAAAGAGAATATAAAATATTTATTAAAAAAATATGATATTTCGGCAACACAGAAAATGAGATTTATTACACTTCCTAGTATCTTAGGTTATGTTTTCAATCCTATAAGCATATTGGTTTTATTTGATAAAAATAAACCAACAAGTATGATTGCCGAAGTTCATAATTACAATGGTGGAAGAGTAGTTTATCCAGTTAGATTAGAATCTAATGATAATAAACATTACAAAGGTGTAAGTATTAAAGATATGCATGTGTCTCCATTTTTCAATAGAGATGGGAGATATGAGTTTGATTTAATATATACAGATAATCAGTTCTCAATTAGTATTAATTTATTTGAAAATGATAAAAAGATGCTGACCTCTACTTTTGTTGGGAAAAGTCTTGTTTTTAATGACCGAAGTATAACTTCTCTTTTCTTTAGACACACATTACTTACTTTTTGGGTGGTAACAAGAACAGTTTGGCAAAGTTTAAAACTTAAAATAAAAGGTCTGAAATGGAATAGACCTGAATCGTATGATCAAATTAGGAGGGCATAATAATGAAATCTTTTTGGAATAAACTAGGTAATGAATATTTATCAAAAATAACTCAAGGTAATTTAGAAGTTACTTTCTGCGATGGAGAAATTAAAAAATATGGAAATAATGAAGAGCCTAGTGCAAAACTTATTTTAAACAATGCCGATTTATTTAGAAGATTAACTTTATATGGTGATATTGGTTTTGCTGAGAGTTATATGGATAAAGATTTTGAATGTGATGATTTAACAGCACTTATAAAAATAGGAATAATAAATTCTAATTCTTTACAAACAAAGAGTGAAGATGAAAAGAGTTTTAGTCTTTATAATTTATTTCCAGTAGTCAATAAAATTAAACATATTTTGAGAAAAAACTCAAAAACACGTTCTGCTAAAAATATACAAGAACACTATGATTTATCAAATCAGTTTTTTAAACTTTTTTTAGATGATACGATGATGTATTCATCTGCAGTATTCGAGAAACCAGATGAATCATTATTTGAAGCACAAAAAAGAAAAATTGATATTTTAGCAAAGAGATTGAATCTTAAAAAAGGTTCAAAAGTCTTAGAAATAGGCTCGGGATGGGGTGCTATGGCAATGCATTTGGTAAAAGAATATGGTTGTGAAGTTACAACTTTAACTTTATCAAAAGAGCAAAAGAAGCTTTGTGAAGATAGATTTAAAGAAAATGATATTGAAGAGTTTGTAGATGTCATGTTAAAAGATTATAGAGATATGGAAGGTGAGTTTGATGCAGTTATAGCTGTTGAAATGTTTGAAGCTGTAGGGCGCGAATATTTTGATGTATTTTTTAAAAAATGTGAATCTTTACTAAGTCCAAGTGGAATACTAGTAATGCAAATAATTACAATGCCTGACCAAAGATATGATTCATATTGCAAGGGAACTGATTTTATTCAAAAATATATATTCCCTGGTGGTCATCTTCCAAGTGTAGGGAAAATATTAGAAGTTACAACTAAGAATACGAAATTGAACCTTTTACATATGGAAGAATATACAGAGCATTATGCAAAAACTCTAAATATTTGGCACGAAAACTTTAATAAGAAACTTGATGACATAAAAGATTTAGGTTTTGATGAATACTTTATTAGAATGTGGAAAATGTATCTTTGTTATTGTGAAGCAGCTTTTTTAACTAGAAATATAAATCTAGTTCAAATTGCATTTACAAGATATGAAAATATGTCTTTAAATGAGGGGTTAGTAGCATGAAACTAAAAATCCTTTTTTTTACAGTAATATTTTTAATTTTTACAGGATGTTCAAAAATGCAAATAGAAGATTTTACAAATAAAAAGCCAGAATTTATTCCTCAAGAGTATCTAAATGGTCCATTAAGAGCTTATGGAATGGTAAAAGATAGAAGTGGCAAAATTATTAAGACTTTTAAAGGTGACTTAGTTGGTTCTTGGGATAAAAATGGGGTAGGGACTTTAGATGAAAAATTCATTTATGACAATGGTGAGATTCAAACTAGAGTTTGGACTTTAACTCCAACAGGAAATAAAACTTTTATTGGAACGGCAGGTGATATTGTAGGCGATGCACTGATGGTCGCAAATGGAAATACAGTTATGATTGACTATACGATGAGAGTTCCTTATAACGATTCTACTATTGATATAAATGTAAAAGATTGGCTTCATCTTCAAGAAGATGGTGTTATTCTAAATCATTCAAAAATGAAAAAATTTGGATTTACAGTTGGAGAACTGGTTATTACAATAATTAAGGATTAAGATGAAAGGTTTAGTTTTAATAGCACATGGAAGTAAGAAAGATTTATCAAATAATGAGTTTCTTGATTTAGTTGATATGATAAAAGAAAAAGATGATAGTTTTTCAGAAGTTGAGGCATCGTTTTTAGAGTTTGCAAGTCCAGATATTGATAATGTTGTACAAAGATTTGTAAAAAATGGTATTTCTAAAATATACTTTTATCCATATTTTTTAAACTCGGGGAAACATGTAAGTGTTGATTTACCTAATATTATCAATAGATTAAGAAATTCTAATACTTCCGTGGAATTTATTTTATTAACACATTTTGGGAAATCTGAAAAGATAAGTGATATTATTTTAGAAGATATCTCAAGCTTTATGTAAAAAAGGAATTCCTATTATGAAAAAGTATTTATTATTGTTTATTTCTTTGATTCTTTTTATTGGTTGTTCTTCAAAAAATCCAAATTTAAATACAGTTAAAATAGTTGATATTAAGACATATCTAGGGACTTGGTATGAAATTGCAAGATATAAACACTCTTTTGAAAAAGATTGTAAGAATGTTACAGCAACATATACTTTAAAAGAGAATGATGAAATAAAAGTTGTAAATAAATGTACTAATATTAATACAAATAAAACAAAAGAAGCTGTTGGAACTGCTTATAGTATAGATAATACAAATACCAAATTAAAAGTAAGTTTTTTCTGGCCTTTTTATGGAAATTATTGGATTATAGATCTTGATGAAAATTATACTTATGCAGTTATTGGTGAACCTTCTAGAAAATATTTCTGGATTTTATCAAGAGATAAAAAGTTAGATGAGAATGTTAAAGAAGAAATATTAAATAGTCTTGGAAAATATGGTTATAGTAGTGAAGAATTAATTTGGACAATTCAAGAATAAAAACAATACTATTATTGTTTTTTATTTCTTCTCTAGCATATTCTTTGTGACTTGATGTCTAAATTCAAACATATTTTTTAATTCTTTTTGAATAAAGAAATCAAATAAATTACCAAGTTTTCCAAATGGTAGCTCATATTTCACAACATCTCTTAGTTCACATTTAGTTCCACTTTTTGTAAAAATATGAGAATGCTCCCAATATTTAAATGGAGATTTTAATGCAACATCTACCAATAAATTTGGTTTTACTAGCTTCTCTATTTTAACTTCCCATATTGTAGGAATGTAATGTTTTATGGTTTTAATTTCTAATATACCTCCTTGATGAGGAGTGAAATCTTTAGTTAACAATTCAACACTAGTATCTCGTGGAGTTATTGCTTTAAGATTATTCATATCAGTGTGAAAAGAAAATAGTTCTTCAATATCACATTCTAATAAAGATGTTTTTTCAAAAGTTTTTATAATAATTCCTAGTTTACTAAGTTTGCAACTGTATGTTCAATAGTTTTAAAATTAAATTTAAAACCATTGTCTAATAGTCTTTTTGGTTTTACACATTGTCCTTCTGTTAAAACTTTTGCACCTTCTCCAAAGATAAGATTTAATACAAATTTTGGGATTGGTAAAATAGTTGGTCTATTTAGTACTGTTCCTAAAGCTTTTGTAAAATCATAATTTGTTGTAGGTATCGGAGCTGTAAGATTATAAATCCCTGTACAAGTTGGATTATCATATACAAAATTATAAGCATTTGTTAAATCATCAATATGAACGAATGAAAAATCATGGCTTCCATCTCCAATTGTTCCTCCCAGACCAAGTTTAAAAGGTGTTAACATCTTTTCTAAAGCTCCACCATGACCTAAAACTATTCCAAATCTAAATATTACAGTTCTTACTTCAAATTCTTTTGCTTTTAATGCTTCATTTTCCCAAGTTTTACAAAGTCTTGCTAAGAAATCATCTTCATAATCATAATACTCTTCATCATAACAAGTAAGATTTTTATAAATACCTACTGCTGATGTAGAAATAAACATTTCAGGTTTATTTTTAGATTTTGAAATAGCTTGAATTAAAGCTCTAGTTGTATTAATTCTACTATCTAATAAAAGTTTTTTGTATTTATCTGTCCATCTATTAATAATATTTGCACCTGCTAAATTTATAAGTAGATTTGTTTCCTCAATTATAGAAGTTAATTTCTCAATATTTTTTAGTTCTTCTCTTTTTATACCAATTACTTTAAATCCATTTGATTCAAATACTTTTGTTAAATTTCTTCCTACAAATCCACTTGAACCAGTTATTGCTACAGTTTTCACGGAATACTCCTTGAAATTTTTATATGTAATATTATAGTGGATGTATGGATTAGTAGTAGGGTTATTATGTCAGTTGATAAGTTTAGTGAGTTCTTTGTTCTATATACTCTCTAAACTCTTTTGCTCCATCTTTTGAACTAGTTACAATATCGTCTATATCTTTGAAAGATATTTCTAGTTTTGATTGTTCTACACTTTGCATAGATTTTATTTTATCTACATTTACAAAGCATGAACGGTGTATTCTAAAGAAATTTTTACCTTTTAAAAGCTCTTTCATATCTTGCATTTTTTTTCTAACATATGCATCAGTTTCTTTAATTTTTATAATTACTTCATCAAGGTCTGCTTTAATATAATATATATCATTAATATCTATCATATACATTTTAGAACCTCTTTTTGCAATTATTTTTTTTGAAGTTTCAGTTACCGTTGTATCTATATTTTGCATATATTTTTCTATTTTCTGTAGAGCGTTTTTGACTGTCTCATTTGATATTGGTTTTAAAAGATAATCTAATCCACCACTTTGAAAAGCTTCTAAAGCATATTCTGTAAAGGCAGTTTGAAAGATGATAAATGTATTAGGATTTATATCTAATATAGTGTTTGCTAACTCTAATCCAGTCATTGTAGGCATAGAAATATCTAAAAAGGCTATATCAAATTTTGTTTTTGAAAGTTCTTTTATAGCATCTATTGGATGGTTACATTCAACAATATCAGATACTCCTTCTTCTGTTAATATTCTTTTTAATCTAGAAAGAGCTAACTTTTCATCATCAACAATTAATACTTTCATGTTAATCCTTTAAGTTGATAATAAAGTGCATTTTATTATCTTTTATTTCGTAATCTAATTTCCCAATATGTAAAAGTCTTAATCTATTTGCTAAATTACTCAATCCTGTTCCAAATGTAATATCCTTACTTATTAAACCATCATTTGAAACTTCAATCTTATTGTTTTTAACGCATATATTTATATTTAATTCTTTTTGAGTATATCCATGTTTAATTGCATTTTCTACAAGTAGTTGAATTGAAAATTTTGGAACCATCTTTTCGTATTCTTTTGTATTTATATCCAGATTTATTTTTATATTATCTTCAAATCTGATATTTTCTATAGTTAAATAGGTTTGTACCATTTTAATTTCATTTTCTAGTGTAATTAATGTATCTTTAGTAATTGCATTTCTTAAAAATGTTGATAGTTCAAGTGTAGCTTTTTCTGCTTTTTTTTGATCTATATATATTAGTTCAGATATTGAATTTAGGGCATTAAATAAAAAGTGTGGGTTCAATTCATTTTCCAAAGCTTTAATTTTTGTCTCCAAAATTTCACTTTTTATTGATTCATTTCTATATTTCATTGAAACAAACTGATGAAGTATTAACCCTATTAAAAAAGTAAAAAATCCAATAATAGTACTAATATAAAGCCAAAAAGGAGAAATAAATCTTACTACAGTAAAATCACCTAAAGAGAATAAAAGAAAACTTGATAGAAAGCCAAAAAAACCAGAAAGGAAAGAGAATATAAAACTAATTGGATACCAGAATTTTTTATCTACTCTTGGTAGAATATAATCATTTGATAAAGTAATTAATAAAAATGAACTAAGTGCAATAAATACTGCACTTACTGTACCAAACAGTATAGTTGAGAACTCTTTCAAATTTATATTAATAAAAAAGAAAAACAGAGATATAAAGAAGCCAAACAAAGCTCCAATTAAAATAATATATAACCAATCTTTTAATGATATCTTTAGCTCTACACTAGTCATTTAATTCCTTATTTAAAACTTGGACACCTATTGCAATTCCAGGCCAACCTTGTCCTGCAAAAACTGTATCTCCAATATTGTATAAACCCTTAAAAGGCGTATTACAACTTGGTGTTTGAAAAATATTTTTTAATGTAATTGCTCGACCTCCACAATTATATCTATTTATATATCTTTTAAAGGTTTTAGAAGTTGCACTAAATTTATTAATTATATCTTCTTTTTTTATCGTTCCAAAATTATCAAGAAGATGATTAATTATAAAATCTTCAGTGATTTTTTTCTGTTTTTCATAGTCTTCTTTTGAAAGGTTTTTCCAGAAGGAGGCTTTAGTATGAGTTGATATTGTGATGCTGTAGCCATTTTTAGATAGTTTTTTATCATCTTTAGAAGAAAATGATATAAAAAATGAGCTTGAAATAGAGTTAGGAATTTTATTATCTAAAATAATCTGATAATGGTGTAAAAAATCTTCTTTTGAATCTAAAGTTAAATAAATTACAAATGCACTTTGATCACTAAATGAAAAGTTGTTGTAATAATCTTTTATCTTTTCATCTTCAAATAGTGATGCACTATTATATATTGAACTGTTTAGAATAACTTTCTTTGAAAGATATTCGTCTTTATTTGATATTATTCTATAGAGGTTATTCTCTTTTTTAATTTTTAATATTTCTTCTTTAATATTTACATTTATATCTTTTAATAAACCATCAAACAAACTTCCCATTCCATTATTCACATAGAAAACATCGTGGAAAGGGTACGATAAACCTAATGCAAGTGATATTAATGATATATCTTTTGATGTAGTTTGTAGTGTAATTAAAAGTTGTGAATCTATAAATGCTTTATATCCTTTTGATATATTAGGGAGTGTTTGAGTTATATAATCATCTGCATTTTTTAATAAATCAAAACCAAAAATCTTAAACAGTTTGAAATTTGAATTAATTGTTTTTAGATATGAATTTAAATTATGTCTTGCAAAATAAATATTTTTAAAGTTCCAAAATTTTTCATCAATTTCTTTTATTGTTTTCCAAAAAAGTCTATTGTTTTTATGAGGATAGACTTCTTCTAAATTTTCTAAAAAAGTATCGAAGTCTTTTATTCTATCAACTATTTTTTTATTTTGAATTGTTCTTATTGCAACTTCACTTTTTTTTATATCTGGGATAAGACCTATATTATCAAAGATTTTTTTGATAGGGTGATTTTTTTCATATCCTACAAAAGTAGTTGCTCCTATATTGTAATAGTTGCCGAATCTTTTAAAAGTACCTGCACATCCTCCAAGGTTTCTATCTCTTTCAAAAAGAATCAAATCTTTATCTTTATTAAGTGCTGAGATTAATGAACCTCCAATTCCAGAACCAATAACAGTAATATCAGAAGTTTTCATTTTTTGCTCTTTTAAATTTTTCTATGGCTTGTTTTCTAGAGTAAGCTATGTCGACAATACTCTTGGGGTAATCAACAAATAAATTTGATGATGCACCATTTTCTATATGAAATAGTTTTGGGTCAATATTTTCTAATTTTGGAAGGACACTTTTAATAAATATACCATCTTTATCAAATTTTTTTGACTGGATATATGGATTGAAAACTCTAAAATATGGACTCGCATCGGCTCCTGTACTTGCACTCCATTGCCATGAACCTATATTTGAACTAGCTTCATAATCTAAAAGCTTCTTTGCAAAATATTCTTCACCTTTTTTCCAATGTATAAATAAGTTTTTTGTTAGAAATGAGGCAACTACCATACGTAATCTATTGTGCATCATTCCTGTTTTATTAAGATGAATCATTGCTGCATCTATAATAGGAACTCCTGTTTGTCCCTGACACCATTTTTGAAAAAACTCTTCATTTTCATTCCATTTAATATCAAGATTATTAAAATTTTTATCTTCAGAATATGAAAAATGAAATAGAATATAGTTATAAAATTCTCTCCAAAAAAGTTCTCTTATAAAGAATTCACTATCACAGTTTTCCTTTGATTTAAAATAGTTAAAAACCTCTTTAGGTGAAATAATTCCAAATCTCAAATGTACAGATATTTTTGATGTTGCATCTTTAT
>OJIJ01000048.1_pt1 | contig 18039 bp, 17 predicted proteins | sample 1595891 | NCBI WGS metagenome assembly OJIJ01 (sample SAMN05416853, study PRJEB24817) | seawater metagenome | isolation source: Sea water | place: Canada:Atlantic | collected 2013-11 | reverse complement strand
TACGAGATCCTCTCTGGTCTCGTGGGCTCGGAGATGTGTATAAGAGACAGTTGGTATAGATTCTAATTTGAAAAATATGAAGGAATTTATTATAAATAAATATCCGTATTTAAAACTAAAAGACTTCAATGGAACAAATGAAGGATTAAAAGCCTTAATTGATAATGAAATCTATGGATATATTGGAGTTTCTTCATCCTTAGCATATAGAATACAAAATAAATATGCTTTTGAATTAAAGATTATGAATAGATTGGATGATAGAGAACATGGTGCAAGTATAGGTGTTAAAAAAGGAAATAATATTTTAATTTCAATTTTAAATAAATCCATAAATTTAGTCTCTGATAAGACTAAACGAGAGATTAAAAACTCTTGGATTTCTATTGGGCATGAAAAGACTACAGATTATAGTTTAATTTTAAAGATTATCATTGTTATGTTGATATTTTTTGCAGCTTTCATGTACAGACAGTTTTTATTAAAGAAAGTTAACAGAGATTTAAAAAATGCGGTAAGGCATGAATTAAGAAAAAATAGAGCAAAAGATAAACTTCTATTTCAACAGGCTAAATTAGCAAGTATGGGTGAGATGTTAAATAATATTGCTCATCAATGGAGACAACCACTAAATGCAATCAATTCCAATGTAGCAGTATTGGATTCGATATTTATGAAGAAAAATATTATAGATAATAATTTAGAAAAAAATTTAACTGAGATTGAAAACCAAACTAAATATATGTCTGAAACCATTGAGAGTTTTAGAAACTTTTTTAATCCTGAAAAAGATAAACAACTTTTTTTAATCTCAAGTGCAGTAGACGATGCTATTAGTATAATAAATTATAATTTTAATAGATTAAATATTCATATAAAAGTTTTTAATGTAAATGATATAATGATAGAAGGTTTCTTAGGAGAATATATTCAAACTATAATATCTATTTTAAATAATGCAAAGGATGCTTTTATATCTACAAAGCATGAAAACCCTGAAATAGTCATCTGCATTGATGAGATGATTATAATTGAAGATAATGCAGGGGGAATTGATGAAGATATTATTGATAGAATTTTTGAACCTTATTTTACAACTAAACATAAAGATAAGGGAACAGGAACAGGTTTATATATGGCAAAAATGATAATAGAACATTCTATGAATGGAAAACTTAGTGTTGAAAACACTAAAAATGGATGTAGATTTAAAATAAAGGTTTATGAAAAATGAAAGATTATTACTCAGTTTTATATGCAGAAGATGATAAAGATGTTAGAAAGAATTATGTTTTATATTTAGAGAATTATTTTGAAAAAATATACGAAGCAAGTAATGGTAAAGAAGCATTATCTATATATAAAGATAGAAAACCAGATGTTTTATTGTTAGATATTACAATGGAAAAACTAAATGGTTTAGAATTAATCAAAGTTATTAGAAAAGAAGATAAAAAAACTCCTATTATCATATTAAGTGCACATTCCCATAAAGAGTTTTTATTAGAGGCTGTCAAATTAAACCTTGTTGATTATCTAATTAAACCTGTTAATAGAAATGAATTTAAAAGTGTAATTGAAAATACTATTAAAAAATTGGCTTATGAAAAAATTAATGAGGAAGATGAAAAAATTATCATTTCAAAATCTTGCTATTGGGATAAACGAACAAGAATGTTTTTTAATAAAAGTAAGATTGTTGATTTGACAAAAAATGAAAGAATATTATTTGAACTGTTATTAAATAAAAAAAATCAAATTGTGAAACCTTCTGATATCTCTTCTTATGTATGGGATGAGGCATTATCTAATAATGTAAATGATGCAAGTATTAGAAATCTTGTAAAAAGGCTAAGAAGGAAACTTCCTGTTGATATTATTCAAAGTATTTATGGTAGTGGATATTTACTAAGTTTTTAAAACATTTAAATAAAGGACTTTTTATATGTAATTAGTCTTTTATTTTATAATTGATAAGTTGGAGTTAGTTTACACCCAAAAGCTGGAATAGTTTCAATAAACTTATATTCTAATTTAACCCTAAGTCTATAAATAAGAGTTCTTAAAGTACTATTTGAAATAGGACTCTCTGGCCAGATACTATATTCTATTTCTTCGAAAGTAATTATTTTTCCTTTTCCTTCAATTAAGATCTTTAAAAGATGTCTTTCTTTTACACTCAATTTAATAGGTGTATCTTTATAATATAGATTATTGTTTATTGAATCATAGTAATACTCTGAGCCAATAGGTACACAATTGTTATTTATTGCACTTTGTTCTTTCTTACCTATTTTGTATAACCCTAACATAATAGTTGATTTTAATTCTTCTCTTTTAAAAGGTTTTAATAAATAACCAATAGGGTTAGTTTTTATGGCCTTTGTTATAGTTACATCATCAGAATATGCAGTTAAATAAATTATTGGGATATCTTTTATTCTTTGAATATCAATAGCAGTCTCAATTCCACTTTTACTATTTTCTAGATTGATATCCATGAGAATTATATCTGGAGTCTCTTCTTTTACACTATTTATTGCATCAATATTATTTGTTACAGTATTTGTAACTTGAAAGCCTAATTTTATTATTGTATTTTTAATGTCTAATGCTACAATTATTTCATCTTCGACAATTAGTATTTTTGTTTTATTCATTTTTATTAAAATATCACTTTTTATTATTTCTTGTATTGTACACAAAAATTAATAATATTATTATCAATTCTTGTAAATTAAAAAGAATAAACTAATTTTGTGACGCTAGCTGTGACACGAATAAGTTATTATTATAATAAATAATTTAGAAAATGGATAAAATAATGTCAGAAGAGTCTTTGCTCAACGAATATACATCGCTTAATAGAGATTTAGAAAAGAATGATCTTTTTATACAAAAGCTTTTGAGGTTTCTTTTTATATTTATATTTGCCCTTATATTCTTTTATTTATTTAATATAATAAATAGTACAAATAGTGAAATATTAAATCTTTCTATTTTTAATAATTATATTATTTCAGAAGATAATACTCTATATTTTGACATTATTTTATATAGTGTATTTTTTGTACTTTCTATTTTTATTTTTATAGTTCTGTATGGTTTAAGGCAAAGAGATTCCTTAATCTCTCGTATCCTTGAAATAACAGACTTATTAAATGAAATACCTTATGAATTTAATCAAAAAGAGTAAAAGCTTAATTTAATTTAAAAAAACTTTTTTAAAAAACTTTGAAGCAAATTTCGGATTGTATGAAATAATTAAGCACTCATTTTCAAAACTCCCATATGTATTTAACTCTTTTACTACTTCTACTCCTCCTAATTTTTTGAATAACTTTAGATGTTCTTTTTTAATACCAGATAAAGCTATATCAATATTGTTATTTGTAAAGATATTATATATACCAGACATAAGATATTTAAATTCTTGGTTTAATCCTAAGCCTCTGTTCTTGACAATATTTCTAGAAATTTCTCCAATAGTACTATTCTTTTTTCTAATTTTATCAAATGAGAAAATTTTCTCAGATGGTAAATTATTTTTTGAATCAAAGATTAATCTTATTGTTCCTGATATTTCTTTATTATTTTTATAATAGATTAACGCAGAGGTTTTATCAAATTTATCAAAATTAAGTCCTTCAATAGTATCCGGAAATTCATTTTGATATCCAATCTCTTTAAATACATCACTTCTGAGTTTAAAAACTTGGATTAGTTCTTCTGCTGTTGTTGTTAACATTAGATTTTCATTACTATGATTCCAAGATAAACTTTTATTGAAAGCAATAGTCTCTTCTATTATTTCTTCTAATTGAATTCTTTTTTTAAAGGTTTCAAATGCCTGTGATTGTTTTTTATTAAAACTATCTGGTAAATAGTCATACTTTATAGTTTCGTCTTTTTTTATGATGTTTTGTAATTGAGTTAGAAGTACATTTTTATTTATATGTATCATCTTTTGTCCTTTTTTAGGACATACTTTATAGGTGTAGCGTCACAGTTCCTGTCACAAGAATATAAAAAAGGTTTTGTAGATTATTTTAATTAAAAAATTGGAGTGAGTTTACAGCCTAAAGAAGGGATGGTTTCTATGATCTTATATTCGAGCTTAACTCGAAGTCTATATACAAGGGTTCTTAATGCACTGTCAGAGATAGGAGCATCAGGCCAAATTAAATATTCTAGTTCTCTAAAAGATACGATAGCACCTTTTGCTTCTACTAGAATTGTAAGTAGCTTTTTCTCATTTATACTTAATTTTATGGGAATGGTTTTATAGTATAATATTTCATTATATATGTCATAGTAGTAGTCAAATCCTATATTTTTACACTTATTATCAATATTGATTTGATTTGATCTATGTAGTTTAAAAAGACCAAGAAGAATAGCTGTTTTTAGTTCTTCTCTTTTAAAAGGTTTTAATAAATAACTAATTGGATTTGTTTCAATTGCTCTTTTTATGGTATTTTCATCAGAATACGCAGTTAGATAAATTATAGGGATGTTTTCTATTCTCTGAATATCTTTTACAGTTTCAATCCCGTCCTTACTGTCTCCAAGGTTTATATCCATTAATACAATATCTGGCTTCTCTTTTAGAACACTTTTTATTGTATCCGTATAGTTAGTTACTACATCAGTTATTATATAGTTAAGTGATATAAGAGCATTTTTTATATCCAGTGCAACAATTGTTTCATCTTCTACTATTAAAATTTTAGTTTTAATTATATTCTTTCCATGAAATATTTACTTCTACTCCTTTAGATGAGTCAATATTTACAGTTCCTTTCAACTGTACTTTAGATAAAGTATCAATTAATATAAGACCTAAAGAGTTTGAACTTTGTGCTTTTTTATAACCTATACCATCATCTTTTACTGTCAAAGTTAAGATGTCTAGTTCTTTATTTAAATTTATATAGATATTACCTTCTTTATTTGGAAATGCGTACTTAAATGAATTAGTAATAAGTTCGTTTAAAATCAGACCACAATAAACAGCTTGTTCCATTTTTAAATCAGTTGTTACATTTTTGTGTATAGTAATATTACTATCATAACTATCTTCAATTTCTTCTATTAATATGTCGAAATATTCATATGCATTTATGTGAGATATATTATCTTGTTTATATAACAATTCGTGTAAATGGCTCATGGCATTAATTCTATTTTGAATTGTCACTAATACATCATTTAATTTTTCGTTTTCTATTTCATCATTTTGAAGCCTAATTAAAGAGACTATAGTTTGCATATTATTTTTAACTCTATGATTTAACTCTTTTAGTAGTATGCTTTTTTCATCTAGTGCTTTTCTTAGGTCTTTTGTTTTTAATTCAACTTTATTTTCTAAAGTTTTTTTCTCATTTTGTTCTTGAACAATTAATCTTTCATTTGCTTCATTTTTTTCTTTTTGTAAGATGTTTATTCTATATGCAAGGGCAATTGAAAAGATGATTGCTTCAAAAGTAAAAGATGTTTCTATTAAATATGGTATATATTCATATATATTAAATATTCCTGCACTCGATAGAAACATTAACATTCCTGAAGATAAAAATATGATCCAACCAAAAAGTATAAAATACGCTTGTTTATTCTTTTTTATTGTTGCATACAAAGTTAGTATCATTAAATAAATTAAAAGCAACATCGTAATAGCATTTCTAAATCGGTCATATTCGTCTGTTATTAGAAAAAATATTATTGAAATAGGTATTAGAACTAGGAAAGTATTAAGGATTATATTATTTTTAGGATATTGTTTAGTTTGTAAAAAGTGTTTTGTAAATAATCCTAATGCAAGTACGGGAATTGCAACCACTACGGACGACATTTCTACTATTTTTACCATCCAATAAGTATTTAGAAAATAAATATTTGCAACTCCTACATATAGTAAATGGTGTATTATTATTCCAACAATATACATTACATAATATAGGTAACTTCTGTCTTTAGTAAAGAAATAAATGAAGAGGTTATATATCCCTAATATAAACATTGCACCAAAAAAGAGTGCTAAAATTATTTGATGTTTTAACTCTTTATCAAAAAAACTATCATTACTCCAAAGATTTAGTTTTACTATTAAAGTTGTGATATGTGAAGATGCTTTTATATAATAAGTATTTGATTCATTTGGTTTTATCTGTATATTAAAAGTAGGGCTTATATTTTTTTTCTCGGAATCTCTAAAAAAAAGTCCTCCCAGTTCTTTTCTATAAGACTTATTTGGATCAAAAAATTCTACATTTGTTGTCAATGGATTGTCATATTCAATGATTTTATTTAAAACTTTATCTGTATCATTATAAATAGTAAATTTTATCCATACATTAAAGTTTGGTGAATATCCAAATCCTAATAATTTTTTATTATTATCTTTAAACCCTTTTTCTTCTTTTTGAATATCATTAATTGTGAGTTTTGCACTTTTGTCAATATAAATTTTTGATTTGGAAAGTAAATCTATAGAATCTGTTTGTTCATTTATCGCTATAGGGAGTGCATATATTAGTGAATTTAAAAATAGTAAAAAAATTATTGTGAAACGAAACATGTAGTAAAACCTTATAAGATGATTTTTAATTAAAATAGATTATACATAAACAAGAATTATTAATAAGATAAATAAAATATATTATTAGAATATTTTACCACTTTATCTGTTTTTTTGCCTTTTTCGTTTATAATCAGTTTTAAAATTCCTTATTAAACTAAGGATACAAAAGAATAAATAAAAAGGTTTTTAATGGGATTAGGTGTAGGAATAGTAGGACTTCCAAATATAGGTAAATCAACAACTTTTAATGCTTTAACAAAAGCACAAAATGCAGAAGCACAAAATTATCCATTTTGTACAATTGAGCCAAACAAGGCAATTGTTCCAGTTCCTGATAAAAGATTAGATGCATTAGCAAAAATAGTTGTTCCTGATAAGATTCAACATTCGACAATTGATTTTGTTGATATTGCAGGACTAGTTAAAGGTGCTTCAAAAGGCGAAGGTTTAGGTAATAAATTTTTATCTAATATTCGAGAAGTTGAAGTGATCTTACATATGGTTAGATGTTTTGAAGATGAAAATGTTGTACATGTTGAAGGTGGAATTGATCCTTTACGAGATATTGAAATAATTGAAACAGAACTTATCTATGCTGATATTTCTCAAGTAGAAAAGAAATGTGATAAGTTAAAGAAAGAATCAAAATTTGATAAATCAGCTGCTGCTAAACTTGTTATTGCAAGTGCTTTATTAACGCATTTAGAAGAATTAGAACCAGCAAAGTCTTTTGAAGATAGAGAAAATGAACTATTTATTGATTTAGATACAGAATTAAGACTTTTATCAAATAAAGATGTTATTTATGGAGCTAATGTTGATGAAGATTCATTAGCTGATGGTGGAAATAAATTTGTTGATTTAGTAAAAGAACATGCTTCAAAAGTAAATGCTGATGCAATTATTTTATGTGCAAAAATAGAAGAGGAACTAGTTGGCCTTGAGGATGATGAGGCACAAGAATTTTTAACTGATTTAGGTGTTGAAGAATCTGGTTTAGAGCAAATTATTCATAGAGCATTTGACAAGTTAGGTTTACAATCATACTTTACAGCTGGGAAAATTGAAGTTAGAGCTTGGACAATCAAAAAAGATACTAAAGCACCTCAGGCTGCTGCGGTTATTCATAATGATTTTGAAAAAGGTTTTATTAAAGCTGAGGTTATTTCTTATGAAGATTTCGTTACACTTGGTGGTGAATCAAAATGTAAAGAAGCAGGTAAGTTAAAACTTGAAGGAAAAGATTACGTTGTTCAAGATGGCGATGTAATGCACTTTAGATTTAACGTTTAATACTAATAAAAGATAATAAATAGGATTAAATAGAGATATTAAACCTAAAATTATCATAAAAATATTTTTTGTTATTTTTTACATATAGTTTAAGAGTAAGATTATTTAGATATTATATTTGATATAATCTTATAATAGATTTTTTGCAACAGGAGTTTTATTTTGAATGAAAATATTATAGAAAAAATTGAGTCTTTACCTCCATTACCAAAGACAATTATTGAAATTGAAGAATTCAGACAACAGCCTGAAAAAGAAGCATTTGAATTATTGAAAATAGTTGAGAGAGATGCACTTATTGTATCAACTTTACTAAAAGTTTCAAATTCAGCAATGTTCGGATTTAGAAGTAAGGTTGAAACAGCAAGTAAAGCTATCAACTTACTAGGAATAAATTTTACAATATCTATTGCAATTGGTGGAACAGTACAAAATTTATTAAAAACTAACTTGTCTGCTTATGGAATAAATAGTGATGATTTTATGAGAGCATCAAATCTAGCAACTACTCTTACATCAATGTGGCTTACAAAAGTTTCATTTGATTTGAAAGAAGAATTAGTTTTACCTGCCTTATTACAAGAAGCAGGAAAGTTTATTCTTGCAGATGTGATTGATAGTGAAGGAAAAACAGAAGAGTTTAAATTATTACTTTCTTCTGGTAAAACTATTGCAGAAGCAGAAAAAGAAGTTACAGGAATGACAACTTCTCAAATCACTGCTAGTATTTTCAAACATTGGAAGTTAAGTGACAATTTAATTAATGTTATTGAATTTGTTGATGATATAGAAAAATGTGATGATAAATTTGTAAATAGTACAGAAATCCTTGATGTTATAAAAACTGTTTGTAATGTTACTGATCCTTTAAGTGATGAGAATATTCAAAAAGGTATTGCAAAAGCTACAAGATATGGATTAGAGGTTAAGCACCTTAATGCGGCTATCGAAAAACTACAAGATAGACTTCTAGACGAGTAATTAAGACTTTGAGTCTTAATTACTTAAACTCATAATACTTTTCTTCTGTAGTTAGTGCTAAACTAACGCAATGAGATGATTTTTCTAAAATATTACTTTTATTTCCCCATGAAACTGCAAATATTAAATCAAAGTTTATTTTTTCTTCATTATAAGAAACAGATACCTCTTTAATCTTTTCTATTATAGAAGTATAATCATCATTCGAATTTAATATAAAACCAATTTTTGGACCAGACATTCTATATATAGGTGTTATTTCATTTATTTTATTTGCATATTCTTTAAATAGTTCATTTGTTTTTGAATAGTTATATTTTCTATTTAAATCAACTAAATTATTTATATAATATTCCACAAAAATAAATTCTTCATTGTCTTTTTTGTTTAAATCAGTTTGAAGTTTATCTAGGTTGTAAAGTCTAGTTATTTTATCATAGTAAATAGGAATACTTTTTAAATAACTTATTATCAAATTGATAATATTTTGTTTTATATATTCTTTATTTTTTTCATATATATTTTCAAAAATATATTTATAAACATTTGAATACGCCATTCTTAATTTATATCCATCAATTAACGGAATTTCTATTTTCTCATAACCTAAATCTATTAAAGTACATTCATTTTCACATAAGCCTTCGATAGAAACAAATGTTAGTCCATGAAAGATATCTCTAGAAATGAATCCTTCAATGTGTTTATTTAATAAATCATCATTTAATCCATCATTTGTAAAAATATCAGTAACAATATTTGATAACTTCTGGTTGATATTATACTTCAAGTTTATCTCTTGTTGTTCAAAATAATTTTTTAACAGTTTTGACCCAATTTCAATACATTTAGAATCTGAAATCATTACATTTTCTAAATTCATATCTTCAATTGATTTTTTACCATGATTGTATAATATATCCCTATTGAGTCTTGAATACTCATTTTCAAGTAAATCTTTTCCATTGATTCCTATATAACTAAAATAATATAATTTGGAAAGTTCTATAGATTTAAAATCACTATCGTATGAATAATAAAGAGATAAAGATAGATATATTTTAGAATAAATAGACATTAGATGTGAAGCAATTTTATTTGTTTCTACATATTCAACAATTCCTTCAACTAAGCCTTTTGACATAATTTGATTTTGTGAATAAACAAATCTATTTATAATAACATCACAAACATTTAATTTATAAAACTCATGATAATCATTTTTAAATTTATCTAGCTTAATCAAAATTTCTAGAATTTTTAGTAGTTTTTCATCATTTATATTTGAAGCAAAGAGTACTAAAGAATGAATTATATGCATATTAGAACTATTGAAATCTGGATTTTCAATAAATTCATCAATCATATAAAGAAAATCATTTGTATCTAGTTCTTTATTGTAAATGTAAATATAGTTATTAAGAAGATGTGTTTTAAAATCTTGCACATCATTAAGTTTTGGTATTTGAATATGTTCAATTACACTCACATAAAGTTCTAATATCTCTTCAAACATATTAATATCTTTAAAATCACTATATTTATATGTAACTTCTAGTTTATAAATTAAAGTTGAAAGTAGAGTAGTAATAGAGTTTAAAAATATTTTGTAATATTCTTCGTTGTTTAGATCTCCACCAAAATTTGTATTTTTTGATAGTTGATATCCATCACAAAGTTTTTCAAAATTAAATTTGAATTCATCAATTAAATATTGTGAATCTTTATTTGTAGTATTGATAAATGGAATATGTGAATAATAAAATAGTAGTTTACCTAATATATTATTTAGAGTATTTACTTGATTCTCATCTAACTTGATATTAAATTTTACGATATTAATAGTTTCACTAAGTGAATCTATAATAGGGTTAATTGTTTTCTTTCTTAATACATCTGTAGAATTAATAGTACATAACTCATTTACTACTTCAATTAGTATTGTATAGTGATTAAAAGTAATTATGAAATCTTTTTCATCACTTGTTTTTAATTCTTTTAATTTATCTTCAAATTCTCTAAATAGTAATCCCAATTCTTCAAGGTTGTAAAAGTTATAACTTTCAAAAATACTAAATTTTTTACCAAAAGATAATAGATTAACAATAGTAACAATTTCTTTAAATACAATTGTCGAGTTATCAGATAGTATATTATTCATTTTTTCTTGAATTGCTGTTAATAAATAAGTTTTGAAATTTATGTTAGAAATTAATTGTTCAATGATATCTTCTGGAATTTCTTTCTCATCAAAATATTGCTCACTTATATATTCCATTAATGCATGATAGTCATCATTAACATTGTAAAGAAAAGTGGTCTCTGAAGATATATTATATTTATCTAAGATGTTTGTAACAACCAAATCTTCGTTTTCTACATCCAAATAATTTGATGCATCATGCTCTTCAAATTTAAACATTTAACCACCTTAAATAAAAAGTAATATATTATATAACTTTTAAGCTTATAAACCCTGAAGTACGATGTTCCATAAATAATCTACTTCTTCATCTTCGAAAGAAATAAGACTTTTATCAAGAAGAAGTTCCTCGATTTTTTCAAATTTGAATGTTCTACTATAGGTACATACTGGGTGAACTGGCATAAAGCTTCTGACTAAAGATATATCATCTGTGATATCACATTCACATAAGAAGCAGTTAAAATCTGTATGTAACCTTCCTTCATGTTTAAGAAGTTTTAAATAGCTTTTACAAATAGCTCTTTTGGGGTTTTGTTTAATCATTTTATGAGACAGTTTATCTAAAAGTTTAAAATAGAAATCATCAATTTCTTCAATATCTTTTAAATGTGGGTAAAATAGTTTTATAAATCTTTGCCAACAATATAGTTTTTCATTATCAAATATCCATTGAAACCCCAACTGCATAACATCTTTAAGTCTTGGAACTGAGCTTTTTAAAGTCGACTCTAACTCAAAATCAATTTTGTATCCTATATTTATATTAGAATGTCTAGCTCCATAAAATCTGTAAGTTGTGTAAATGTGATTCTCAGCTAAAATAGAGACGATTAAATCATCATCTTTAACTGCTTTTATATCAATTATGTAACCTTGCATAGTATCTTTCTATTAAAAATATTAAAAAAATTATATCAAATTAAAAATAGATATTGGCTTCAAATAAAAAATATGGTAATATATCTCATAAATTATTTTTTAATAAAGGGAAATTGATGGAATTCGATAACATTTCTATTGCTAAAGAAGCAAATATTTTATATGATGGAAATATTACAAGTAGAAGTATTACATTTGAAGATGGAAGTAAAAAGACTTTAGGTATTATGCTTGAAGGTGAATATGAATTAAATACTGTTAATAAATCAATTATTGATGTAAACTCAGGGACTTTAGAAGTTAGACTGCCTGCTGAAGATTGGGTTGAATATGTTGGTCCTGCAAGTATTGAAATCGCACAAAACTCAAAGTATAAATTAAAAGTAACTTCTTTAGTTGATTACTGTTGTTCTTTTATAAAAGAATCTTACTAATAAAAAAAGGGTAAAGAGTTTTTACTCTTTGCCTTCTTTCTCTTTTCATACATATTCAGAAATAGCTTACAGTAATTATATCTCTAAATATTAAGTTCTTTTAATTACATCTTTATTATTTCAATTGTTTTGTTATCACAATATAGTTCTATCACTCCAAATGAAAATAGTAATGTAGCTAATATCCAAAGATGGGTAATATAAAAGCTTAAAATAGAGAGAACTATAAATGTTAAGAATAAGTTTTTGTTAATCAAAGTATTTCCTTCTTTAGATAATAAATATCATTATAGATGATAAAAGTATAATGAAAGAAAGTGCTTTTAAAGTGCCAAAACTTTAGATTAAAAGGATTATGTTTTATAATTCAAAAATTGTATGTTTAAAACATAAAATAAATCAATAAATTTTAATTTAAGTGTAAAAATAAAAAAAGGTAGAAGCGTAAAAGCTCCTACCTTTTTGATTGATTAGAGGTTGTAGATTAAGCTTGAACAGCTACTTCTACAGGTGTACCTTCCCAGATACCATGTTTAGTACAGTAACCATGAGCAACTAAGTTTAATTTTTTTCCATTTGGAATAATTGTAAAAGTTGTAGTGTTATGTGCTTTAACATTTCCTAATGTTCCTGGAACATAAGAAGCTTTTGCTAATTGTACGTCACCATTATATAAAGTAACAGACTCAATATAGTGATCAAAATCATCTGGATGAGTGTATTCGTTACCCATTTTAACAGTTACTTGAAATGGTTCACCTGCGTTTGCAGTATCATTACAGTGAATGAATGGTGAATGTCTATCAATTAAATCTTTCTTCGCTTCTCTCTCTACAGTATCAATGTCAACATATTTGTTAATTTTTGGCATATATTTTCTCCTAAATAAAATTTGACCGTATTATAGCTAAAAATATTAAAGGAAATAGGATAAAAAGAATCCTACTTTGAGATTTTAAGCAAAAAATCAGAAAACAAAGCACAATTATGATAATATTCGCGTTATGAACAAAGAAGATTTTTTTATAAATGAGTTTAGTAGAAACTCAAAATTTATTGGAGATGATGGTGCCTTAGTAGGTGAATATGTATATAGTATGGATGCTTTTTTTGAAAATGTACATTTTAAAAAGGAGTGGATGACTTTAAAACAAATTGCTAGAAAAGCAATGCTTGTAAATATTTCTGATGCAATTGCAATGAATGCAAAACCTAAATATGCGCTTTTGAGTGTAGCTATTCCAAAAGATTATTCTAAAAAAGATTTAAAAGAATTAGCTTCAGGATTTAAAGAACTTGCAGATGAGTATGGAATAAAGATTATTGGTGGAGATACAATTTCAAATGAAAAACTTGATATTTCTATTACAATTATTTCAAAAACAAAAAAAGCAATATTAAGAAGTGGTATTAAAAAGAATGATTATTTATGTTACACAGGTAATTTAGGAACTTGTAATAAGGATCTAAAAACTCTTTTAATTGGTGGAAAAATTTCAAAGAATTCAAAATTTATAGAACCACAATTAAAAGCAGAATTTTTTTATGATATTTCAAAATATATAAATGCTTCAATGGATATTTCAGATGGATTATTTTTTGAGTTAGAAAGAATGTCAAAGCAAAGTAAAGTTGGCTTTAAATTTTTTCATCATATTAATAAAAATATTGGGTGTTCGGGGGAAGAGTATGAATTATTATTCTCTTTCTCTCAGAAGGACAGAGCAAAAATTGAAAAGATTGCAAATAAGCATAATATTAAGTTGAATATATTTGCAAAAGCAGTCAGTGGGAAATATAGAAGTGATTGTAAGAATCACCATTTTAAATAATTAACCTATCAAAGGAAAACCAGTGGAACAGTTACAAAGATATTTAAATCATTCAAAAATAGATGTTTTATTTAAACGAAATAGAGATGATTTCGTTGTTACAGAGATTCCCTTATATGAATTTAGTGGAGAAGGTGAACATCTAATTATTAAGTTTAGAAAAAAAGATTTAACTACATGGGATGCAGTTCAAATATTTTCTGAACAACTTGGATGTAAAGGTAGAGATATTGGTTATGCAGGATTAAAAGATAAGAGTGCAATGACTATACAGAGTATCTCTGTACCAAAATCATGTGAAGAAAAATTAAAAATATTTAAGCATGATAATATAAAAGTTTTAGAGACAACAAGACATAACAACAAAATAAAAATTGGTCATTTAAAAGGTAATAAATTTTTTATTAGATTAAAAAGAGTTAACGTAATAGATTCAAGAAAGATTCAAGAAGCTGTTAAAAGTATAGCTAATTTTGGAATACCTAATTATTTTGGATCTCAAAGATTTGGGATAGAGGGTGATAACTATAAAAAAGGTAAAGCTATTATCGATGGCGAGTTAAAAGAGAAAAATAGAAAACTAAAACAAATGTATATAAATGCATATCAAAGTTATCTATTTAATCATTGGTTATCAAAAAGAATTGAAATCTCAAAACTTGTCGATGCTTTTGAGCCAAAAGTAATTCATGAAAAGTTAGAATTACCTCTTGATATTGTGAAGAATATGAAAAAACAAAAACATCCTTTTAAGCTATTAACTGGAGATTTAATGAGTCATTATCCTTTTGGAAAAATTTTTCATGTTGAAAATTTAGAGGAAGAATCAGAAAAATTTTATAATCGAGATAGAGTAGCAACTGGACTTTTATGTGGTAAGAAAGTTAAAAAATCTGAAGGTTTAGCACAGAATATTGAAAAAGAGTTTGATGAACCTATGACTGAAGATGGGACAAGAAGATTCGCTTGGATTTTCCCAGATGATATTGAGACAAACTATAAAGAAGAAAAAAACTGGATGGAAATACAATTTTTCCTACCAAAAGGTTCTTACGCAACCGAATTTATAGCTGAAGTTATACATTAAATTATAAGTAAAGTGTGCAAATAGTCTATATCACACTTTACTTAAGTAAAAGTAAGATAAACTTTTATTAATTTATGAAAAAGAGGCCTTATAATGACGTATGAAGAGTTAATAAAAGAACTTTGTGATGTGATTAAAGAATCTGAGACTAATTCTATATCTATATACGAAGATTTAGAAACTATAGGTACTTTAGTTAATAAAACGGAAATCCCACTGCAAGATTCAACAAAAATAAATGAACTAATCTCAAATTCTTTTGGTTTATTACAACATCAAGATTTACATAGACAAAAAATTGAAAGAGTTGTAAATTATGTTTGTGAGCATAATAGTATCGATGCATCAGAATATAATATTGCGTCTTCCGCAAAATTTATAGCAGGTGATGCCGTATCAGATAATGTATCTGATGATGAACTTGAAGAGTTAATTAAAAGTATGCAAAACTAAATAGATAAGAGTTTAAAACTCTTATCCTTTACACGCATCTTTTTTAAGACGATTTAAATTTCCAAAGATTCTTAGCGATTCTATTTCTACTTCTTTAGCTTTTTCATTTAGTACTTCATTTGATTCTTTATTTGCATTTGCATTAATTAAAGCTTGAAGTTTCAACGTTAGGTTATTATTTAATTTTTTCAATTCTTCTAATGATTGATAGTCAGCATTTGGATTTGTATTTACGTATTCGTTCATCCAAGTAGTAATCGTATCACAATTTTTTGTTGTCCAATTTTCGTAACTTCCAAGTTTTGAATAAACATTATCTTTTAATCCAAGAACATTTACTTTTAATTTTGCAGTATCATAAACTAAATCAACATTACAAACTTCTTCTCTAGCTTCTTCTAGGAAACTAGCTCTAGATGCTGCTGTAACAAGAGAGCTTGACATATTTGCAATTTTATTTGACATTTCAGAGATCTCTTCCGCTACTTGTGCATTTTGTTGAGTTGCTTGGTCTAATAAGTTAACTGCATCATTAATTTGAGTGATACCTCTTTCTTGTTCTTTTGATGCATTTGCAACATCTTCAATTTTTTCGATTGTAGAACCAATATTAGTATTTAATTCTTCATATCCAGTAATCATTTCATCTGAAATCTTTTTACCGTCATTTGCTTTGTTTGAAGCTCTTTCAACAATTTCTTTTATCTCTTTAGCTGCTTCAGCACTTCTTGATGCAAGATTTCTTACTTCTTGTGCAACTACTGCAAATCCTTTTCCAGCTTCACCAGCTGTTGCTGCCTCAACAGCTGCATTAAGTGACAGAATATTTGTTTGGAATGCAATTTGGTCAATTACTTCAATTGCTTCATTGATTGAGCTAACTTGTGTATTAATCTCATCCATAGCCCCAGCAGTTCTATTTGCAAGATTCTGTCCATTTTGTGCAGACTGAGTAACATTATTTGCTAGCTCTGCCATTTCCATAGAAGCTTGTGTATTACCTTGTATATTTGCAGTAATCTCTTCTAATGCTGCTGCAGTTTCTTCTAAAGATGCTGCTTGTTGGTTTGATGATGTTGAGAGATTCTCTGATGCTTTTGATAAAGTGTGAGTATTTTGGTTTAGTGAATCACCAGTATTCATAATCATTGCTAATATTTCTGAAGTATTATTTCCAACAAGTTTAATTCCTGCTGTTAAAGAACCTAAGTCCCCATAAATACCTCTATCATTTATTTTATAATCAAATTTTGATTCAGAATAATTTCTAAGAGTCACGTTGATTTTATCAAGAGTCTCTTTTGTATTTGATATCATTGTATTTAATTTATTTTTTAAATCTTCAACATATGGATTTGAAGCAGTAGCTTGTACATTATAAACAAAGAAACCATTTCCAGTTTTTTCTAAAATATCATTTGCTTCTTCAATAACTAATTTATCTTTTCTTAAACCTTCTCTAACTTTATCCATATATGAATTAAATAGATTTGCAACTTCTCCTATTTCATCCTTTGATTCTATCTTAAGTTTAATATTTGAGTCATTTGAGTCTAATAAATTTTGGAAACCTTCTTTTAATGAAGCAATAGGTCTTGTAGCTCTTTTTACAATGATAAGAATAAGTCCAATAGTTGCCCAACCAAATAGTGTTGACATAATCAAAATTTCTATTACTAAATCACTAATTCTACTATCAGATTCATTTAGAGAGAATGTTAAGTCCATGATACCAACAACATCACCTTCTGCTTGGTTAGCATGACACATTAGACAATCTTTTGTTGCAATCATTGGCTTAATCATTCTTAATGAGTGACCATTTTTGTCATCTTTCTCTATAAGTTGGTCTTTTTTTGTTTTAAATGAAGATAATATATCTGGATCAGCAGTAAACTTAGCTCCTGGAGAATACATTTCAATCAAAGGTTTACTTTTAGCAATAATTAAACTTGTTACACCTTTAATTTCACTTGCTTCTTTTTCAGCATTTTTAATTTGCACAGAATCACCAGTATTCATTGCATTTCTTAGACTCTGAAACATTGCCGTATTCAACATGTCAAGATTTTCTTTAGTAGTTACAATTGAATCTTTACGTACTTGTTCTGTCGTAATATATGTTACAATTAGACTGGTCATTGACATTAGTACAAATAGAGAAACAATAATCTTATTGCTTATTTTCTTAGTTATAAAATCTAGCATAATTTATTACCTTATCATTAAGTTGGATTATTATATCTGTCTCTTATACACATCTCCGAGCCCACGAGACCAGAGAGGATCTC
>OJIJ01000046.1_pt1 | contig 18676 bp, 18 predicted proteins | sample 1595891 | NCBI WGS metagenome assembly OJIJ01 (sample SAMN05416853, study PRJEB24817) | seawater metagenome | isolation source: Sea water | place: Canada:Atlantic | collected 2013-11 | reverse complement strand
TCTACACTATCCTCTTCGTCGGCAGCGTCAGATGTGTATAAGAGACAGATTTTTACCATTATATATTTAAACCTTTCCCTTTTTATTTTAGTTTGAGAAAAATGATTTTTTCATCACCAATATAATTCTCATGAACAATCTCAAAATCTATATCAATTTCATTTAAAACATTAACTCCATTTCTAATCTTAGGACTTACAAGTAAAACAATAAAATCTAATCTCTCTTTTAATACATCCATCAATTTATAAACACCTTCTACCATTACAAACTTATAATCTAAAAGTTTAAATAAATCATCACTTATTATAACTTCTCTATTTGGAATATGAAAAAGAGGTATTTTTTTATCAAAGATTTTATTCTTACTATATATCATTACATTTGGTGCCCTACCCGCAATGAATCTTGCATCCAGAGTTGGCTTATCAGTTCTTACTGTATTTCCACCTATTAACATCAAATCGATTTTATCTCTTAAACTATGCACGTATGCTTTTGCTTGATTAGAAGATATTTGTCCATCTATTGAACCATTTAGTGTTTGTGCCATTTTATAAAATATAAATGTCCCACTTGTCCATTTTATAAATGGATATAAAAGGTCGTAGGCCTCTTTTTTCATGCAATCAAGGCTAATATCAATATTTGCACTTTTTAGTGTATCACAACCACCTGAAGCTGCTTTATTTGTATCTTCGTGTGCAATTATTACTCTTTTAGGTTTTAACTCTTTTATTAGATTTGCACAAGATGGAGTTTTACCTACATGATTGCATGGTTCTAGAGTTACATAGACTTCACAATCATTAAAAAAACCATTATGATTTTTAATTAAGTACTCATGTATATCAAAAGTATCATTTTTAATTTTAAGAACATCATTTGGATATTTTTTTAAATATGCAGTCTTTAAAGCATTGACTTCAGCATGAGCAAGTCCAGCTTCTTTGTGTGCTTCAATTGATAATATTTCACCATTTTTTACTACCACACAGCCAACAGCAGGATTAGGATACGTTAAAAATTGATATTTCCAAGCTTCATCAATTGCGAGTTTCATATAAAAATTATCATCTATTTTCACGTCTTCTCTCTTTTTTACTAATTTTTGGGTATAAAAAAAGGAAGTTGAAAATTCAACTTCCTTTTAATTTAAAATTCTGTATATTCTACCATTCGTAGTAAGTAGAAGCTGATGATATTTCATCATAACTAATAATCTCTTCACCATGTTCAGTAGTAACTTTTATCTCATTTTCATCTACAAAAGTTAATTTACCTTTTACAATATCTTTATTAAAATCTTTAATTCTAACATTTTCACCAATAGAAGATTTATAATGTTGTGGTTTTTTTAATTTTCTTTCAATTCCAGGAGAACTAACTTCTAAACTATAGTTTCCATTCATAGGCTCTTCAATATCTAATATTGGAGAAATCATTCTAGAAATTTCTGCACATTTATCTAGTGAAATACCACCAGGAACAGTTACATAAATTCTAAAAATATTTCGTTCGTGTTCTTTTGTTGTAACAATATCATAAAGTTCAGCATCACAACCTTGAACTGCAATTTCTATTGATTCTTCTAAATTCATGATTCGCTCTTTTTTTCTTTTTCTATTTTTCTAAATAAATCTTCAATATTCATTGAAGACTTTAAAGAAGTGTCCTTAATAAATTTAAAGTTAGGACACTTATACCAACCTGTACTACCTAAAATATATGTTTTTATTCTACCATTAGCTTTTGTTAAAGCAGAAACAACACCAGCTATTTCCTTTGGTTCAAAATCACTGCCATCAAAATAAACACTTGCATCGTATTTACCATTCTTACAGTTTACACCAGTTATAGGTAAAGAGTTAATTCTAGTATCACTTAATGTTGCAAGTGCCTCAGGAATTAACTCCATTAATAAAGACTCTGTTCTTTGTATATTTACACTTTTCAATATATATCTCTCTTAGTTAGTTTGACTAGTCGTCAACACTAACTTTTTCTTCAATCTGAATAAATGTTTCAATAAAGTCACCAACTTTGATGTCATTGAATTTATCAAACATAATACCACACTCATAACCGTTAGCAACTTCTTTAGCATCGTCTTTAAATCTTTTTAATGATGAAATTTTACCAGTATAAGTAATAACACCATCTCTAATGATTCTTGCATGTCCGCCTCTGATTACTTTACCATCAGTTACTAAACATCCTGCAACAGTTCCAACTTTAGGAACTACGAATGTATCTCTAACTTCAGCTTGCCCAGTATTTTCTTCACGAATAACTGCACTCATCATACCAGAAAGAGCATCTTTAACATCATCAATTAAATCATAGATAATTGTATATGTATTAATAGCAACACCATCGGCTTTTGCTTTTTGTTTAACTCCACCAGTAGGTCTAACATTAAATCCTAAAATAATACATCCTTCAGATGCACCAGCAAGAACTAAATCAGATTCTGTAATTCCACCAACAGCGGCATGAATTACTTTTACTTTTACTTCTTCATTTTGGATTTTTTCTAATGAACCTTTAATAGCTTCTAAAGAACCACCAACGTCAGTTTTAATGATTACAGGAAGAGCTTTAATTTTACCTTCTGCAATTAATCCACTCATTTCTTCTAACGATACTTTAGTAGATTTAGATAATTCTTTTGCTCTTGCATGTTCTGCTCTTGTATTTGCAATTTCTCTTGCTTCTTTATCAGAATCTTGTGCAACTAAGAATGAACCTGAAGTTGGAACTTCATTAAGACCTACAACATTACCTGTTTCAGAAAGTCCTAGTTCTTTAATAGGTTTACCCATATCATTTGTAATTGCTTTTACTCTACCATATGTAGTATCACAAACAATGTTATCACCTACTCTTAAAGTACCATTTTGAACAATAACAGTTGCAACTGGTCCTCTTCCTTTTTCTAAAGAAGATTCAACAACAGTAGCTTTTGCTTTTGCAGTTGGGTCAGCTTTAAGTTCTAAGATTTCAGATTGAAGTAAAATATTTTCTAATAATTCATCAATTCCAACACCTGTTAAAGCAGAAACACCAATAAATTCAACATCTCCACCCCAATCAACAGGAGTCATTTCTCTCTCTGCCATTTGAGCTTTAACCATATCCATATTTGCAGTTTCTTTATCTATTTTGTTAACTGCAACAATAATAGGACATCCTGATGCTTTCGCATGAGAAATAACTTCTTCTGTTTGTGGTTTAACACCGTCATCTGCAGCAACAACTATAATAATAACATCAGTAACACTTGCACCTCTTGATCTCATTGCAGAGAAAGCGGCGTGACCTGGAGTATCAACAAAAGTGATTTTTTCTCCATTTTTAGTAATTGTATAAGATGAAATATGTTGAGTAATCCCACCAGCTTCACCTGATGCAATTTTAGAACTTCTAATTTTGTCAAGTAAAGAAGTTTTACCATGGTCAACATGTCCCATAATTGTAACAACAGGAGGTCTTGACACATAGTTAGTATCATCAATATCTTCGTCTTGATATTCTTCTACATAATTAACATCTTCAAGTGCATCTTTAACTTCAACTTCAATTCCAAATTCTTCACCAAGAATTTCTAATTCGTCTTGTTTAAGGAAATCATTTTTAGTAACTAACATTCCAAGACCAAAAAGTACTGAGATTACTTCAGAAGGAGATTTTGCACAAGCTTCTGCAAATTCATAAACTCTAACATCTTCAGGAATTGTTATACTTGTAATATCAACTAATTCTTCAACTCTTTTAACTCTCTTTTTTCTTCTTCCTCTTTTTAAACCTTGAGGTCTATTACCAAAAGCAGCAGGTCTAGAACTTCTTGATTGTTTATTATTATTTTGAGGTTTTGGTGGTTCATCTAATAATTTTGACTTATCAGTAACATCCATATCTAGTAAGAAAACTTCTTCACCTAATAATGATTCACTTCTATCATCATTCTTAGTGACTTTAGTACCATAATCATTTCTATCTCTGTTAATTTCAATTACTTTTCCATGATCATGAGATTTAGCAACTGTTTTTTTCTTCTCTTTTTTTCTAGATGGAGTATTAACAGCTTCAGAAGTTGGTCTTCTTGAAGGATCAGAAAAATCATTTCCACCTAAAATTTCACTAAGAGATTTCATCGATTTTTTAGGTTGAACAGAAACAGTACTATTATCTACTACTGGAGCAATAACTTCTCTTGGTTTCTTCTTCTTAACAATCTTAAGACCTCTTCTTTTAGGAATAATCTTAGTAGGACTCTTAATGATTTTTTCTACCTTAGGTTCTTCTACAACTACCGGCTTCTCTTCAACTTTAGGTTCTTCAACTTTTTTTGTTTCTTGAACAGGCGTCACCTCTTCTTTTTGAACAGGTTTGATTTCTTCTTTTGCTTCTTCTTTAGTTGCAGGTTTTTCTTCTACTTTTTTTGGTTCAGCTTTTTTTATTTTTGCTACTGGTTTAGATGGAATCTTTTTACTTTTACCAGTTAAAATATAATTTGCGATTTCTTCTGCATCTTCAAATGAAACTGCACTTTGAGGTGATTTAAGCTCAATCCCTAAATCTTTAGCTTTTGTAATAACTTCATTACTACTAGCTCCTGCCTCTTCAGCAATTTCATATACTCTTACGTTATCTGACATGCGTTAATATCTCCTTAAGTTGTCCTATATAGTCGTCTTTATTTCTGCACTGTCTAAAAAGTGCTTTTTCTAGTTTTTTGTATTCTTTTTGATTGTTTTGCGAATCTTCTAGTATTGAAACACAATCATTACAGATATAAAAACTTCTGCCATCACTATTAAATGGTACAAGTTTTTTATCTTCACACTTCAAACGAAGCATATCATTTTGATGAAATTTATTCCTACAAATGATACATGTTCGAATAGGTTTTTTCAAAATAGCCAATATTATACCTAACTTTTACTTAATTGTATAGTTTCTAATCTTCTACACTTATTCCATCATTGTCAAAGTTACAAGATAGCACTTTAAAATGAGGGAATTTCTTCTTTAATTCACGTTCTAATTTCTGTGCATCTTCTTTGTAGCATAGAGAAAATAGTGTTGAACCAGAACCAGAAAGAGTACTCATTAGAGAACCATTTTTAAGAGAAGTTTTTTGAACATCAAATAATTCTGGCATCTGTCTCATTCTATATTTTTGGTGAATCTTATCTAATGATGCAATTCTAAGCATTTCCCAGTCTTGACTAATGAATGCTGCTGCAAGTAAAGAAGAATGAGAAATATTAAATATTGCATCTTCTTTAGAATATTTATAAGGTAATGATTTTCGTGATAACTGAGTTGACATTGGTCTATTTGGAATGACAACCACTGCTTTTAAATTATTTGGCATATTCTTTTTTATATATCGTACTTCATGATCTTGAACAGTAGCAACATTAAATCCACCCATTACTGCAGGAGTAATATTATCAGGATGATTTTCATAGGCTAATGCAAGATTTAGTAATTTATCTTTTTCTAATTTTATTCCTTCAATTGCATAAGCACTAGCAATTGCAGAAACAATAACAGCAGAAGAACTCCCAAGTCCACGTGATAATGGAATTTCATTATTGAATTCAAATCTAAAATGTCTTTTTTTATGTGATAAGTTATGATAAAAATCATTAAATATTGCAATAAACATGTTATTGTCTTTTAACACTGGATTATTTGAACCTTCTCCTCGTAATGATACGCTATGAAATTTTGATGGTTTAATAATAACTTGGTTATGTAATGATATCGCTAATCCTAATGTATCAAATCCAGGACCTAAATTAGCACTAGTAGCGGGAACGCTTATTTTCAACTCTTTTCCTTTTAAACTGCAGGTAAATTATATATTGGTAATGTTTCTGAAGAAAAATTAATATTTTCTAAAACGTTTGGTAATTCAAAGTCGTGTATTTTAGTATTATTATCTAAAAAGTCTACTTTAACGTTATGTTCTTTTTCTTTAGAGTCATTTATAAAGTATTTTTTTCCCAATGCTTTTATTGGAGAATTTTGATTAAACTCAAATCCACTACAAGCTTTAAGTTCAATATTTTTTGTAATACTAATAGTTTTTAAAAAAACATATGCAACTTTTATCGCCATATAAGAACCAGGAGTATTTACATAAGAGATTCGTGAAAGATTAAACTCTTTAAAAACAATTTCAAATATCATGGGTAAAACATCTGATGTTTTACCTTCATCTTTATATGTTTTTATTAGTTTTTTATTTTCATATATTCCAATTAAAAGAGGTCTTGAAATACTTATAACTAAAACTTCTATCATCTTTACCTTTTATACTTCAACTTTTGAATATGCTAATTCAAATACTTCTGCTTCATCTGAAGCCTCTTCTAAATCAATGATTTCATAGTTCGCTTCATCTTCATAAACTTTTTTTGTTAGAAGATGATTTAAATGGTGACTTCCAGCATGTGCATTATATTCACCTACTAATGTATATCCAAGTAAAGCCATATCTCCAATTGCATCTAAAATTTTATGTCTAACAAATTCATTATCATATCTTAACCCTTCAGGGTTTAAAACTTTTGATTGGTCAAGTACGATAGCATTTTCCATACTACCACCTTGTGCTAAACCAATACTTCTTAGATATTGAACTTCATGTAAGAAACCAAAAGTTCTAGCTCTACTAATATTTTCTTTATATTCAGAGATTGAGTAATCAAAATGGAAATCTTGTTCTCCAATAACTGGATGTTCAAAATCAATAGAAAAATCATAGATAATGTGATTTGATGGTTTAAGAGAAACTCTTTTACCATCTTCGGTTGTTATCTCAACTTCTTTTTTAATCTTTATAGCTTTCTTAGACTTATCAAGTTCTTTTATCCCTGCTTCATCGATTAGCATACAATATCCAGAAGAGCTTCCATCAAGTACAGGAACCTCATCATTGTCAATTACTACACGTAAATTATCAATTCCATAGGCATAAACAGCAGATAAGAGATGTTCAATAGTTGAAACAACAACTTCATCTTTACCAATAACTGTTGCCATTTTTGTATCAACAACATTTTCAATTTTAAGAGGAATAGTGACACCTGCATCAACTCTATAAAAAACTATCCCCATATCAGAATCAAGAGGTTCAAGCTTCATCTTAACAGGAACTCCTTTATGAAGCCCTATTCCAACAATTTCTATACTTTTTGCTATTGTTCTTTGTTTCATTTGCTTTTTATTACCTCTTTTGCCTCATCTAAAACATTAGTTATTCTAGTTTTAATCCAAGTTTTATCCATCCATTCTAAAGGATTAACTTCAATTCCTTGAACTAGAATCCCAAAATGTAAATGATCTCCAAATACTGCTCCAGTAGCACCTGTATTTGCAATTTTTTGGTTTCTTTTTACTTCATTTGGAACTTTTACATGAAATTTACTAGTATGTGCATATAATGATTGTAATCCTAACTTATGATCTATGATTAAAGTATTTCCATAGATTCCTAAAAAGTCATCATATATAACTTCTCCAGCATTTGAAACTTTGATTGGTGCTTGTTTAATACTTGCCCAATCCATTCCTAAATGCCAAGCCTCATCAATTTTTTCTTTTTCGTAATAATATTCTCTTCTTTCCGCAAAACCTGCAAATGTCTTAGAACCTTCTAATCTTTTAAATGGATAAACCTTATATTTTTTAATCATTTTTCGAGACATATTTTTTAAAGAAACTCTTTTAATTGTGTCAATATTTTCTTGTCTTAACTTTTTATTTTGTTTAACAAAAATTTCTGCATTACTAGAAGGAATTGTATAATCACTCTTTTTTAATACTGGAATTGAAACTTTATCTATAAACTTTTTTGAAATATAAATATTGTCGTTTTTAATTTTTAAATCTTTTATATATAAAGGTACTTTTGTCACAGTTTTATTATTTGCTTTATCTATTACAACTAAATTTACTCTTTGGAATTCTTCAACTTCAATTGGCCAGGCAATTATAGTTGCATAAAAATTTTCTTTTTGGAAAGGTATTAATTCAAATTTGTATTTATTATTAAAAGAAATATACTTTTTACTTAAATTTTTATCACTGATTTCAACTACAATTGCTGCACTTCCACCACGTTTTATATTATATGAATTTGATACTACATTAGCAACAGGTTTTTTTCTATCTATATTTAAATCAAACTCTTGATAAGTTTTATTCCCTTGAAAAAAATTCCAACTACTATTATCTATAACTTCTATTGCTAGTTTTATTTTTTCAATTTTAGGTTCAATAGCAAAACCTTCAATATTAAACATAACACTTGTCTGTTTAGCAGTAATACTTTTACCTAATAAAACAGTTTCACTATTATCTTTTTTATAATAAACTTTATATGACTTAATTCCACTTTGATCAAAAAGCGAAACATTCAATTTATCTTTTAAATTCCAATAACCATTATTCTCAAATGCAATTTTTGGACTATTCTTTTCAAATTGTGGTGAAAGATAAACAAATACACCTCCAGCTACAATTAATAAAACTATAATTAATGATAAAATATTTTTTAAACTATTATTACTACGTCGTCTCAAGAAGTTCCTTTAAAACAATTTCTCTTACATTTTCAATATCTAAAGTATCAAAAGTACAACCTGCAGCATTAAAATGACCTCCGCCACCAAACTTTCCAGCAACTTTTGACACATCAATTCCGCCTTTTGAACGAATAGAAACACGACTTACTTTATTTACTATTCTCACAAAAAAGGCAGCTCTTACAATCTGCATACTCATAATCATATTTAATGCATCTTCACAATCTCTATTATGTGCACCCGTTTCTTTAAACCATTCCTCTTTTGCATATATTGTTGCAATCTTACCTTCTTCATAAAGTTCAAGACTTTCTAATACTTTTGGAATGATTCTGTATTTTGCTAAAGAATCTCTTCTTTTCATTCTATTTGCAATATCAGAAGGACTAGCACCAAATTCAACTAAATGATTTACTTTATCAAAAGTCATTTCATCACAACGTCCAAGTGAAAAGGCTAATGAATCATCATAAATACCAACATACAGTGAAGTTGCAATATTTTTTGTAATATACAATCCATTATATTTAAAAAAGTCGTATACAATTTCAGCCGTTGAGCTTTTCATTGGGTCAACTAAATTGATAATCCCATAATCATTATTTGATTTATGATGATCAAAATTAATTAATGGAATTTTAGGATCAAGTTCAAAACCTAATCTTTTAATAGTTCCACAATCAACAGAGATTGCTAAATCAAAAAACTTAGGAAATTGGTCTGTAATTTTATCAAACCTTTCAATAAAATCCAGATTTTGAGGTAAATCCGAACTTATATTAAATACTTTGTGTTTAATTTTATTTTCATAAAAAAGATTTGATAAAGCTAATGCTGAAGATATAGAATCTGCATCAGGATTTACATGTGTAATGATAAGTATATATCTACTTTTTTCAATAAGCTCTAAAGCTTTTGCATAATCTGACATATTAATTTTGTTATTAACGATAAAGTCTTTTTTCATAAGATTCAGTATGCCTTTATTTAATTAACCAATAGTAAATATCTATTAATCAAACTTCATTGAAAAATCTAGCCAAGTAGCTTGGTGAATTATACTTCCAGAGCTTAGGGCATCAACACCACTTTCCGCGTACATTCTTACAGTATCCAAAGAAATATTTCCAGATGCTTCGAGTAATACAGCAGGATAATTTTCATCTCTAAATTTAACAACTTCTCTAATTTGGTCAGGAGTCATATTATCACACATAATAATATCTCCACCTGCATCCATAGCTTCTTGTACTTGTTCAAATGTTTCGCACTCTATTTCGATTTTTGTAACCCATGAAATTCTTTTTTTTGCTTTAACAATAAACTCTTTTAAGTTTGTAATTGTTCGTAGGTGAGTATCTTTTAACATTAAACAATCATCAAGTCCAAGTCTATGATTAATAGCTCCACCAATTCTAGACGCATATTTCTCAAAATCTCTTAAAAGAGGTCTTGTTTTTCTAGTATCTAAAAGTGCTACATCTAAATCTTCAACTTTTGATGCAAATCTATTTGCCATCGTTGCAATTCCAGAAGCATGTTGTAACATATTTAAAAATGTTCTTTCACTTGATAAAAGGATTGATGCTTTTCCTTCAAGCTCTGCAATTACGTCGCCTTTTTTTAGTCTATCCCCATCATGTTTTAAGAATTTACAATCAAATTTTTCAGTTTTTGCTAATGCTTTTGCATAAATTTCACCGGCTAAGATACCATCATCTTTTGCAATGGCTCTTGCTTTAAATTTTCCTTTTGGGGCAACATCAAAAAATAAATCACCTCTACCATTATCTTCAATAATAGCATTTTTTACAAATTTTTTAATATTAATCATACTTCAAACATCCTCTCTAAAGCAACTCTTGCCCATTTAGCCACATCTTCACTTACTTTGATTTCACACTCTTGCGAAATTTTCCCATCTTTAATTGATTTTAATGTTTTATACACATCTTCTAAAGTAGTTTCATTCATCGTCGGACACTCAGGTTTTGTTGAGCTTAATATATAAGTATTTTTTTCTCTTAATCTATTTACCATATTATATTCTGTTCCAACTGCAATTTTTTGTTCAATTGGAAGTTCTGTAATATATTTAATAAGTTGAGATGTAGAACCAACAAAATCTGCTGCATCACAAATAGAAGGATCACACTCAGGATGAACTGCTATTAAAATGTCTTCATACTTTTCTCTATAAAATTCAATATCTTCAATAGTAAAAAGCTGATGCACTGAACAAAATCCATTATAACAAATGATGTCTGCTTCGTTTAGATTAGTTCCATCGCCAACAATTGCAGATTTTAGATTCATCTGTTTTGCAAAGTTTTGACCTAAACATCTATCCGGTACAAAGAAAATCTTCTTTCCTGATTTTAAACCTTTTTCAATAATCTTATAAGCATTTGAAGAAGTACAAACCATACCACCCATTTCACCAACTCTTGCTTTTACTGCTGCACTTGAGTTTATATAAGTAATAGGAAGAATATCATCATTTGAAATTCCTGCGGCGTTTATCTTTTGTAAATTTTCTTCAAAATAACCTTCATCAATCATTCTAGCCATTGCACAACATGCAATTTTTGGCATTAAAACAATTTTTTGGGGGTCAAGTACTTTTACACTTTCTCCCATAAAACCTACACCACAAAATACAATATATTTCGAAGCAGTCTCTTTAGCTCTACGTGCAAGCTCCAAAGAATCACCTGTGATGTCAGCTAGTTCAAATACTTCATCTCTTTGATAATAATGCGCAACTAGTGTTACATCAAGTTCTTCTTTTAATCTTAAAATTTCTTCTTTTAAATTCAAAGTTAACCCTCATGATTTAATTAAATGGGAATATAACAAAATTTTTGTTATAATCCTGTTAATCAAACAAAAACAAATTAAATATAATTTAACATCAAGGTAATAAATGGACTTTCTTTTAAACTTTAACATACTATTTTTTATAACTGCATATTTAGCAGGTTCTATTCCTTTTGGCTTACTTTTAGCAAAATTTTTCGCAGGTGTAAATGTAAATGAACATGGTAGTAAATCAATTGGAGCTACAAATGTTTTAAGGGTTGTAAAAGAAACGAACCCTAGTTTAGCAAAGAAACTAGGCCTTGCTACCGTTATTTTAGATGCTTTAAAAGGAACAATTGTTTTACTTATAGCTATGGCTATGGGAGCGAGTGAATCTACACTTTGGGGGATTGCAGTATTAGCAGTACTTGGACATTGTTATTCAATCTTCTTAGGATTAGAAGGTGGTAAAGGTGTAGCAACTGGACTTGGTGTATTTTTAGTTTTAATTCCAATACCAACTGTAATTGGGGCACTTGTTTGGGTCTTTTGTGGAAAAGTATTAAAAGTTTCTTCATTATCTTCTTTATTAGGTTTAACTGGAGTTGTAATTGCAGCGCTATTTATGAATAATGGTTTAGAATTAGGGAGTAATGCTCCAATGTATATAATAGCTTTTGTAATATACTATAAACATATTCCTAATATTATAAGACTAATAAAAGGTGAAGAAAAAAAGGTTATCTAAGATATAACCTTTTCTCAACTCTTAGAAAAGAAAATTATTCAAATGAAAATATTAATTAAAAATCTAACTTTCGACTGTATTATAGGTATCCTTGATTTCGAAAGAAAAACTGTTCAAAAAGTTGTTATTGATATATCTTTTAAATATGACTATAAAAATAAAAAAGAATTTATAGATTACTCTCAAATTTCAAAATCTGTCGAAAAGATAATGAAAAAAAAGAAATTTAAACTTTTAGAAGAAGCTATTATACATATAGAGCAAAATCTTTTTAAAAAATATAAAATCAAAAAACTTAAACTGAAAATCTCAAAACCTGATATTTTAACAAACTGTATAGTTTCTTTAAAGAATAAGTAAAATATAACAAAAACACATATTTAAAAAATAGCTTAAATTCACCATTAAATCAGTTCAAAAAGACCCGTTTAAGAAAACTTTAAATTTTACTTCTGTAGAATTTAGCCAACGGTCTAATTGGAAAAGTATTTAAAGCTCGCACTTTAAATCGTTCGCGCGTCCAATTAACTGATTTATTACAACACACCCTAGGAGAACAAATGAAAAAATTCGCAAAAATGAGTTTAGTAGCAGCTATCGCTGTAGCTGGAACTGTAGCATCTGCACAACCTTTAGCAGAAGCAATTAAAAACGTAGACGTATCTGGTACAGTAGTATACAGATATAACGACATCAACTATGATGACGTTAGAGAATCTTCAACTGATAACAACTATAAAGTTGCTGCTACTTTAAAATCTAAAGTTACAGATGATGTAACTTTCAATTCTAGATTTATCGTTGGTGGAGCTAATGGTGGTTTTGCTGGTTTAGATACTCAAAATGCTGGTGATTCTAACGTTGATGTTGAATTATCTTGGGCAAACTTCTCTTACACAGGTATTGCTAATACTACTGTAATCGTTGGTAAACAAGGTGTTGCAACTCCTTGGACTAAAGCTGTTGATTCTGATGGTTCTGAGCAAACTGGTACTGGTATCGTTGCTATGACTACTATGGGTCCTGTTACTGCTGCTGCAGGTTACTTTAACCAAACTAACTTCCTTGCTAATGAAGATGTTATTGTTGCTGCATTAATGGGTTCTTTTGGTCCTGTTAACGTTAAAGCTTGGTATTTAGATGCTGATAACACTTTTGATGCTTACTTCTTAAAAGTAAGTGGAAAAATGGGTCCTGTATCTGCATACGCACAATACTCTGATAGAGATACTGACAATGCTGCTGGTAACGATGATATCAACTTATTAAAAGTTGGAGTTTCTGCAAAAATGGGAATTTTCAATGCTGCTGTAACTTATGCTAAAACTGGTGAAGATGGTTCTGGTATTGTTAATGCTGTATCTGAAAACTCTGCAATTGGTTGGTCTACAACTTTAAGTAATAAAGTTGATTCTGATGGTATCTGGGTTGATTTAGGTGCACAAGTTATGCCTAAATTACACGTTGGTTTAAACTATGACAAAACTGAGCAAGATAATGTTTCTAACGTAGAGCATGAAGAATATCACGTTCAATTAACTTACAAACATGCTAAAAACCTTTCTGCATATGTAAGAGTTGGTCAAGGTGAAAACAATACTGTTGATTACAACAGAGGTAGATTACAAGTTGAATATAAATTCTAGTCTTGAATTTATAAACATACTAAACTCTTAAAAGGTTAGAAGCTTCTGCTTCTAACCTTTTTTTATTTATATATTAAAATTAATTATGCTAAAATGTTCCTTTAAAAAAAAGGACAAAAATGAAACTTCTTACTACTATTACTTTAGGACTATTAACAACTATATCATTAAATGCAAAAACAACTATGTGTTTTAAAGAAAATCATCTATCTATGACTACTATTGAGACTATAGCGCTTGATGGAGGAGAATGTAGTTCTTCTAAAAATGTTCAAGATATGAAAAAAGCTGGGTGGGCTGTTGACGATATTAAAATTGAAAAGTCAACAAATGGAAACAACTATATTTATATTTTCAAAAAAGATGAAATAATAACAAGTACAATTGATGAAGAAAAACTAGAGCAAAAAATACTTCAAAGACTAGAAACAAGAAAAAAAGAAGAGCAAATTGCTAGAAAAAAAGAAGTTAAAGTTAGAATGTCTAAAGATGGTAAAAAACTATATATTAATAAATGTCAAAGTTGTCATGGTGCAAAAGCAACTGAATTAACAGGTAATTCAAGAGATTTAACAAAAATAAACTTTTTTGACTTTAAAACTACAATTAGAGACTATGGTTTAGGTGAATATGATAGAGGAACTGCATTTAGAATGTTGCCTTATGCTAATTTAATGGATTCAAGAGATATTAAAAATGTATATTCATATATAAATAGTTTAAAACCTAAGAAAGAACAAAAAGATTTAGAAAAAGAAATAGAAGCGGAATCTAAATAATTAATGGATGCCTATGAATATTCTGAATTACTAAAATTACTTAATACAAAACTTGAAAATATTAAAAATATTTTAAAACCAGAAGACTTAAAGCTTAGAATTAAAGAGATTGAAAATCTTGAAGCAGAACAAGACTTCTGGAATAATGTTGAAAATGCTACTAAAATTGGTATAGAAAAGAATAGACTTCTATCAAAGTTATCAAAATTTAACAAAGCAAATGATGCATTAAGTGGAACAAATGAACTCTATGAACTTGCACAAGAAGACAATGACGATGATACTTTCGAACTTTTACATGAAGAAGCAAATGAGTTAGATGAATTAATTAAATCTACTGAAATTTCAGTAATGCTTTCAAATCCTGATGATGTTTCAAATGCAATTATCTCAATTCATCCAGGTGCAGGAGGAACAGAATCCCAAGATTGGGCTGAAATGCTTTACAGAATGTATCTAAGATGGGCAGAGAGACAAAACTTCAAGATAGAACTGCTTGATTATCAAGATGGTGAAGAAGCTGGTATTAAAGACGTATCATTTATCATCAAAGGGGAGAATGCTTACGGATATTTGAAAACAGAAAATGGAATCCATAGACTTGTACGAATTTCTCCTTTTGATTCAAATGCAAAAAGACATACATCATTCGCATCTGTTATGGTAAGTCCTGAAATTGATGACAATATTAATATTGTCATTGAAGATAAAGACATTAGAATTGATACGTACAGAGCTAGTGGCGCTGGTGGTCAACATGTTAATAAAACAGAATCTGCTATTAGAATCACTCATATAGAAACGAACATTGTTGTACAGTGTCAAAATGATAGATCACAACATAAGAATAAAGCAAGTGCTATGAAAATGTTAAAATCTAGACTCTATGAATATGAATTAGAGCAACAACAAGCGGAAAAGAATGGAACAGAAAAAAGTGACATTGGATGGGGCCATCAAATTAGATCTTATGTAATGCAACCTTACCAACAAGTAAAAGATACAAGAAGTAATATTGGATATTCTAACGTTGATGCAATATTAGATGGTGACATCACTAAAATTATTGAAGATGTATTGATTGCTCAATCAATATAATTAATATTTTTAAATTTTACTTAATTGCATATATTATATACAAAACAATTAATAAAGTTTTTAATAAATTATAGTATAATCGTCAAAACATAAAAAAACAAACAAAGGAAACAAATGAAAAAATTCGCAAAAATGAGTTTAGTAGCAGCAATAGCTGTAGCTGGAACTGTAGCATCTGCACAACCACTAGCAGAGGCAATCAAAAACGTAGACGTATCAGGAACTGCTGCATACAGATATAATGACTATGAATTAGCTGGTGAAGCAAGTAACAACTATAAAGTTGCTGTATCTTTAAAATCAAAAGTTACAGATGATGTAACTTTTAATACAAGACTTATTGCTGGTAATGGTACTGCAAATGCTTCTTTAGGTACAAGTACAACTGCTGATTCTAATCTTGATCTTGAATTATCTGAAGTAAACTTTACTTACACAGGTATTGCAAATACTTCTATTACACTTGGTAAACAAGCGTTAAATACTAAATTCTCTATGGCTAGAGATGCTATGGGTAACGAACAAACTGGTACTGGACTTTTAGCTATGTCTACATTTGGTCCAGCAACAATTTATGGTGCTTACTTTAACCAAACTACTTTAAATACTTCAGATAATGCAGTATCAGGATTAACTACTGGTGCTGAAGATGTTGTTGTTGTTGGTGTTGACGCATCTTTTGGTATGATTAATGTTGATGCATCTTATATTGATGTAGCTGATGCATTTGATGCATATACAGTTGGTTTAGGTGCATCTTATGATCTTGGTTCTGTAGCATTAAGTTCTTTTGCTAGATACACTGAATTAGATTTAGAAGATTCTAATTTAGACAACAGCTTATGGAAAGTTGGTATTGCTGCAAACATGGGTATCTTTGGAGCTCATTTATCATATGGTGAAACTGACGAAGAAGGTGGAGTTGTAGGTACAGATTATTCTTCAACTACTGGATTTGATGAACACTGGAGAGTAACACTTTCTGATATCTCTGACGCTTCTGCATTATATGCAGGAATTGATGCACAAGTTACTGATAAAATTAAAGTTGCATTAAACTACAGTGATATTGATGCAGGTTCTGCTTCAAATGCACAAGATCAAACAGAAGTTTTTGGTCAAATTACTTATAATCACGCTAAGAACTTATCTTCTTTTGTAAGATTTGGTCAATTAGATGCTGATAGAAATAATGAAAAAGAAACTATGGGAAGACTTCACATTCAATATTCTTTCTAATATAAATTTAGAATTAAATAAAAAAGGTTAGAGTTTTACTCTAACCTTTTTTTATATCTATGAGTTAATTAAACACTAATCTTTATTACATAAAGTCTTATAAGTACAGTATTGACATATTTGATTATTATCACATTTTAAGAAGTTCACATCTTCAGTTTTAAGACTTTCAAATATTTTTCTTAAAGATTCAAGTTTCTCATCTAATACTACTTCTTCAAGAATTTTCATATTATATAAGTCGTAATAATAAGTTTTTATGTCTTTTGTTTTATACAAGTTTTCTACAGCTAAATAATAAAATTCTAATTGAAAGTCAACTGCTTTTTCATAAGTTTTTTTTGAATCTAATTTTAAATTACTTGAAGTTTTATAATCTAGTACAACATAAGTTTTATCAATCAAATCAATTCTATCAATCGTACCACGTAACTTAATATTATCAACTTCAATTAAAAAGGCTTTCTCTAAACTAACAATTTTTATATTCTCTTCAAAGCGTTCTTTTTCTTTTCTTATAAATCCAACTAATTTTTTCTTCCATATTTCTAAATCCAAATTTAAAAAAGAGTTGTTAGAAATTTTCTCTTTACTAGTTTCATTTAGGATTTCTAATAATTTTTCATATGAATATACATCTTGTTTATAATATGTTTCTAAAGAATTATGAACAATATTCCCAAGTTCATAGCCTTTTGGTTTAATTGAAATATCATGTTCTTTAATTTTAAGGATATGGTTTAAATAGTATTTTCTTTTACATTCTAAATACTCTTTTAATGAACTTGCACTCCAGGTTAATTTTGATAAGTCAATATCTAATATCACTTCATTTTCAAAATGTTTTAAAGTTTTATTACTATATAAAATATGCTTATATGAATTATCATAAAGTTTTTCATCAATATTAATATCAAATAGTGTATTTGCAAATCTCGATATTTGTTGACTATCATTTTTTACATATGAAATAAATACATTACTTGTATTACTAATTAACCTTTCATAATAATACTTTTGCAAATTTTCTCTATCAATTTTAGTAGGTAGATTCACTTTTGATTTAATGTTAGAAGATAAAAATTTGTCTTTTACACTTCTTTTTGGAATTAAATTTTCATTAAAATCACAAATAATTACAGCATCAAAAGTTAATTTTCTACTTTCAAGAAGTCCCATAACTGTGATTTTTCCTGAATTAACATCATCTAAAGATATCTTTGAAACTTTTTGATATAATAATTTATATGCATCTTTTAATGTGATTTTTTCGTCAGTAGAAAAAAATAGTCTTTCAAGTTTAAAAACTAATTCTTTAAATTTTTCTACTAATTCTTCATCTTCTTCAAATAATAAAAAATAATCTATAATACGGTTAAAATGTTCTTTAGTTAAGTTTTTCTTCCAATACTTCTCAAAAATCTCATCTATTTCATCTTTCTTTAATTTAAGGAATTCAATATTACGAATATTTTTTAAATCTTTTTCATTCATATATGAATAGATTCCATCTACTATTCTATACAAATTTGAGGTATATATATTTAAGCCCATAGCATAGTTGAAATAGCGTTCTTTATCAAAAAGCGATATCTTACTTGCAAAAGTTTCTTCGGGCAAGATAAGAGCTATTCTAGCTGCTTCTATTCCATTATTTACAAGATCAGCTACAGATTTTTTTATAAATGCAATTTGATTTATTCTAGATCTGTCTCTTATACACATCTCCGAGCCCACGAGACCAGAGAGGATCTCGTA
>OJIJ01000045.1_pt1 | contig 19284 bp, 21 predicted proteins | sample 1595891 | NCBI WGS metagenome assembly OJIJ01 (sample SAMN05416853, study PRJEB24817) | seawater metagenome | isolation source: Sea water | place: Canada:Atlantic | collected 2013-11 | reverse complement strand
ATCTACACTATCCTCTTCGTCGGCAGCGTCAGATGTGTATAAGAGACAGGAAGAAGAAATTGCAAAAGAGCAAATTTCATTTGCTAATGAAGAGATTATTAGACTTGATAAAATTGCTGTTGTAAAAGAAGAAGAACTAAAAGAATTACAAGCAAAATTAACTGAAGAAGAAGAATCTATTAAAGAGGTTCAAGTTTCAGTTGATAATGCAATTGAAGAAATTAACAAAGAAAGAAATGTTGTTTCTCAATCAAGAGGTGAGCTATTAGAAAAATTTGATAATAAAATTTTAACATTTTATCAAAAAATTAGAAGATGGGCAAAAGATTCAGCTGTTGTTCCTGTAATTGATCAAGCATGTTATGGATGTTACATGAAAATAAATGACAAAACTTATGCAGAAGTTATTAAATCTGATGAGATTATTAACTGTCCTCATTGTGGAAGAATTTTATATAAAGAAGTAGAGACTGAAGAGGCTTAATATTGAGCCTTTTTAGTATAGTCTATTATTTTTTTGCAACATTAATTTATGTACTTGCAATACCCTATCTAATATTTAAATCTAGAAATTCAAAATACAAAGTAGCAATTCCTTCCAAGTTCTTTTTATCAAATAATGATAGTTTTGAAAAAGAAGGTATTTGGTTTCATTGCTGTTCAATGGGTGAAACCAAAGCTATAAAATCTCTTGTAGATGAATTTGAAGATGTCAATATTTCAGTTATTACAAATACTGGTTTTGATGAAGCAAAAAAATTAACAAAAAATGTAAGATATCTACCTTTCGAAATTTTTTTACCTTTTTGGATAAAAAAACAAAAAGCACTTGTTGTTATGGAAGCAGAACTTTGGTACATGTTATTTTTATGTGCAAAAGGAAAAGGTGCAAAAACTTTTTTAATTAATGCAAGGATTTCTGATAAATCATATGATTCTTATAAGAAATTTTCATTTTTTTATAAAAGAGTTTTTAGTAAAATTGATAAAGTTTTTGCACAAACAGAGATAGACAAAAAAAGACTAATTGAACTTGGAGCAAAGAATGTTGAAGTTATTGGAAACATAAAATTAGCCCAGCTTCCAAAAGTGACAAGAGAATTTGAAAAACAAAATGATGTTTTAATAACAGCAGGTAGTACTCATCAAAATGAAGAAGAGTTAATATTAAAAGCTTACGATAGGAAGTTTGGAAAATTAGTAATTGTTCCAAGGCATCCCGAAAGATTTGAAAAAGTAGATTTACTTATAAATGATTTTATAAAAGATAAAAATTTAACTTATCATAAATTTTCAATGAAAGAAGATTTCTCTAGTGATATTGTGCTAGTGGATAAGTTAGGTGAACTTAATAATATTTATTCTATTTCTGATGTAGTAATACTTGGAGGAGCATTTGAAAATATTGGTGGGCATAATCCTGTCGAACCAGCATTTTTTAATTGTAAAATAATAAGTGGTGAAAATATATTTAATCAAAAGTCACTTTTTGAATGTGTAAATAATTACACTATAATAAAAAAGAATGAACTAAAAGAAACTTTAGAAAATATAGAAAAATTAAAAAAATCAACTCTTGTCGAAGAGGGTGATTTACAACCTATTTTAAAGGAATTACATGGGTTACGATAAAGCGTATAAAGTATTAGCAAAGCAAGAAGGTATCTCTAACTCAAAAGCTAAAGATCTTATCGATAAAGGTCTTGTAAGAGCTGCTGGTAAGAAAGTTATGATTGCTCGTGGTGAAATTGATGAAGAAACAGAATTCTCTGTAAAAGAGATTGCAAGTATCAAAATGATTTTTCAAGATGATGATATTGTAGCAGTTGATAAACCTGCATTTTTAACCAGTGATGAAGTTGCAAAAAAATTTCCTGACTACATGATGTTAAATAGACTAGATAAAGAAACTAGTGGAGTAATGTTATTTGCTAAAAATGAAGATTTCCAGAAAAAAGCAATTGCTGAATTTAAAGCAAATAGAGTTTATAAAGAATATGTTGCAATTGTAGATGGAAAAGTGGTCGAAGAAATAGAAATTGATAAACCTATATTAACTGCTAAAAATAGAGGTGTTGCAAAATCAAAAATTGATGTAAGAAAAGGTAAGCCTGCAAAATCAACAGTTTATCCGATGTTAGTAGAAGGTAGACACTCGAAGATTAAAATTGTAATTGATACTGGACGAACTCATCAAATTAGAGTACATTTAAATTCTATTGGATTACCGATTATTGGTGATGCTATTTATGGGAAACCTGCTGCTAATATAAACAGAGTATTATTACATTCTAAAAAAACTCAAATATTTGATTATACTTTCGAAGCTAAAGAGCCTAGAGAGTTTAAAGTGTACGAATTTAATTAATATTTAAGATTAATTAAAATAAAAAAGTCCTTTAATTAGGGCTTTTTTAAAAGTCATAACTTAAATTTTTCTTAAATCAATACCTAATTCAACTTCTTTAAAGAATTAAAACAGTAAAATCGCACAAATTTTAAGATTTGGAGATAGTTTTGTTTGATTCAATAACCGGTTCGATAAGAAATGCAGTAAATAAAATTAGGCATAAAGATGATGTTGCTTCATTAAAAAAAGCAATTACTGAACTAAAAAAATCACTTTTAAAATCTGATGTTCATCATAAAACAACAAAAGACTTAGTTGAAGCAGTAGAAATTGAAACTAAGAATAATGGTATTGGACAAGATTCATTTTTAAGAGCTTTACAAACAGAATTAACTAAACTATTAACAACTGAAGGAAATCAAGGTTTTGTTTTCGCTTCAACTCCTCCAACAACAATTCTTATGACTGGACTTCAAGGTTCAGGTAAAACTACTACTACTGGTAAGTTAGCTAATTATTTAAAAATTAGAAAGAAAAAAGTTTTAGTTGCTGCTGCGGATTTACAAAGATTAGCAGCCGTTGAACAATTAAAACAAATTGCAGAACAAATTGAAGTTGATATTTATTATGATGATAATGAAACTGACCCGATAAAAATTGCACGTGGAGCACAAGAAAAAGCAAAAAAAGAATTATATGATGTTCTTTTAATAGATACAGCTGGTAGACTTGCAATAGATGACGAACTTATGGCTCAACTTGATGATGTTAAGAAGGCTGTTAACCCTGATGAAGTATTCTATGTTGCAGATTCATTAACAGGACATGATGCAACTAGAACTGCAACTTCTTTTAAAGAGAAGATTGGTATTGACGGTGTAATCTTATCTAAGTACGATGGTGATACTAAAGGTGGAGTTGCTATTTCAATTGCACATCAAGTTGGTGTTCCTTTAAGATTCATAGGTACTGGTGAAAAAATGCCAGATCTTGAAGTATTTATTCCTGACAGAATTGTTTCAAGACTTATGGGTGCTGGAGATATTGAAGGACTTGCTGAAAAAACTTCTGCAATAATTGATGAAAAGAAAGCAAAAGAAGTTACTAAAAAGATTAGAAAAGGTGAATTCAATTTTAATGACTTTTTAGATCAACTTTCAATGATGAGTAAATTAGGTTCTATGAAATCTATTATTGGAATGATTCCTGGTCTATCACAAATGGCTGGACCATTAAAAGATATGGATTTTGAGAACTCTGATGAGATTAAAAGAATTAAAGCTTTGATTGGTTCTATGACTCCAAAAGAGAGAGAAGCTCCAAGTTTAATGAACCCAAGTAGAAAAAAGAGAATTTCTAAAGGTTCAGGTCTTTCTGAAATGCAAATCAATAAGATTTTAAAACAATTTAAAAATGCATCTAAGATGGCCAAGAAACTCTCTAGTAAAGGTGGGATGAAAGGGTTGCAGAATATGATGCAACAAATGCAAGGGCCAGGTGGACCTGCAGGACTACCTAAGTAAGTAACAAAAATTATTCATAGTGTTGAATTGTAAACTTATCCTTTTGAAAAAGTTTGGAGTTTAGAATTCAATACTATAAAAACAAAAAAATTAAGGAAAGAACAAATGACAGTAATTAGATTAACTAGAATGGGAAGAAACAAGAAACCATTTTACAGAATCGTTGTAACAGACTCAAGAAAAAGAAGAGATTCAGGATGGATTGAATCAATTGGATACTTTAACCCAGTTTCAGACCCAAAAGTATTAAAAATTGATGAAGAAAGATATAACTATTGGTTGAGTGTTGGTGCTAAACCATCTGAAAGAGTTAAAAAATTAGCAGCTCAAAAGTAATTTCTGATAGAATACTAACATGATTACAAATTTTATAGAAAGTTATGCAAAACTAATTGTAAGTAAGCCAGAAGAAGTAACGATTTCAACTAATAGTATTGATGAAACTTTTACTGAAATAACAATAAAAGCAAACAGTGCTGATATTGGAAAACTTATTGGTAAGAACGGAAATATGATTAATGCTTTAAAAACTATGGCAAATGGTTGCAAAGCAAAAGATGGTGTCTCTTATAAAATACAAGTTATTGCAAACTAATATTCATTTATGAAAAATAAAATTTATGTTGCAAAATTAGGAAAAGCAGTTGGTCTAAAGGGTCACTTAAGACTTATAATAGACTCTGATTTTCCTAATCAATTTAAAAAGAATGCGATATTTATTACTAACAAAAAAGTTGAATTAAAAGTTCAAGAATACAACTCGTCTAGAGAACTTATAAAGTTTGAAAATTATGATGATGTTGATACTTCAAGAAAATTAACAAATCAGGAATTATATTCTTCAGAAGAAGATACAAAACAAAATTGTAAGCTTGAAAAAGGTCAATTCTTTTGGTTTGATTTAATAGATTGTAAAATCATAGAAAACGGAAAGCTTTTAGGAAAAGTAAAAGATATCCATAGGTATCCTCTTGATGATTATTTTGAAATCATTACAGACGAAGCTTTAGTAAAAGAAGGCTTGCCTAATGTTTTTTTGATACCATATGTGACAGAAACATATATAGAAAATGTTGACATAGAAAATAAAATTATAGAAACAAAAAATAGTTTAGAAATATTAGAAAACTCATAAAGAGCTTTCTTTTTATTTTTTAATATTTACATCTTTTTTCATATTCTTCAGTCGTAAAATCAATTAAGTAAGATTCCTTAAATCCATCATTCATCAAATTATTAAATACTTTTTGTCTCTCTTTATCTGAGTCATATGGTCCAAAAAATATTTCTATTCTATTTTTGTAATCTCTACATAAAGATAGGTTTTTATCATATCTTTGTACTTCATCAAGAAATTCTTTATACAAATTACCTTTAATTGTCGCAACATTTATAAATGAAAGAAAAGTATTAGTTGTGTTTTTTTCAATAATTTTTTCTACAGGTTCTTCTTTTTCTTCAATCATTACCTCTTCTTGAGGTTCTTCTTCCATAGGAATAGCTTCTTCTTTTGGCTCCGGTTCAATCATTTTTGATATATTTCTTTGTTCTTCTAATTCTTTTAAAAGTTCAGCTCTTTTTTCATCAAGTTTCATTGATGCTTCTTCTTGAATTTTTAAGAAATTATCTTGTTTTTCTTTTATTTCTTTTTGCTGATTTTGTAGAATTAACTTTTCTTTTTCTATTTTTGCATATTGTGCTGCTAATTCTTCTTCAGTTTTTTTCTTTTTTTCTGCTATGGCTTTTTCTTCAGCTTCTTTTTTTAATCTTTCTTCTTCTTGTATTCTTTTTTCTTCAGCTTCTAATTCATTTCTATTCATTATTTCATGTTTTGTTAACATAGTAAGTTTTTTATTTAATCTTTTTTTATTTAAATCTTTTGAATCAAATTCAATTTCTGGTTTTGCTTTTTTCATTTCGATTTTCTTTTCTGGCATTTTTTCTGGTTCTTCTGGATCAAAAAAGCCTAGAAAGTATAAAGTAACACCTAAGAATAAAATTAGTAGTAAAAATGCTACCACTGCCATAAGAATTTTATAAATTTTGGGTTGTTTTTTTTGTACAGGAAAAGAATCATCTTCATTTTCTTCAATATGATTATTTTCAGAAGAGCTATTTAAGCTGTTATCTTCAGAATCATTTTTTTTACTTTTTAGGTTGTTGTTATCTGAATTTATGTTAGTTGTTTCTACAATGGGCTCAAGATCTCCACCATCAAGTGATAACTCTTCAAGAGCTTCTTCTGGAGTAACATCATTAGAAATCTCTAATCCAACTTCTTTTATAATCTCTTCATCTGTTTTTTCTGCCATATTTTACTCTTTATTTAATTTTCTTTTTTCTCTTTGTCTTTCTAAAATCTTTTCTTTATTCTTTTCATAATATTCTTTTCTATATTCTTTTAAAGCATCTTTCTTTTTTTCTCTATATGTTTTGTCATATTCTAATCTTTTTTCTCGATTATCTTGATAATAAGATTGTTTTTTTTCTTTATACTCACTCATTTTTTGTAAAATTTGTTCTTTTCTATCGTCAACATGTTCTTTTTGCTTTTTTGCAATTAACTTAATGTTTTTACTAAAGTTCTCACTATCAAGCTCTTTTGAGTAGTCTATTTCTTTATAATTTTTATATTTTGTATTAGAACTTTTTTCTTTACTTTTTAAATAATAATTTCTTTTTTTCTTTTTATGTTTTAAGAAATTTTCTTCTCTAAGTTTTTTTAGTTCTTCTAAATCTGTAGACATAAAGTTAGTTTAAATTACCTATCTTTTTAATCTATTAACAGTATCAAGCATACTATCTGTTGTAGTAATTGCTTTTGAATTTGCTTCATAAGCTCTCTGCGCTGTAATTAAATCAACCATTTCATTTACTAATTTTACGTTTGAAAGCTCAATCATTCCTTGTCTTATACTTCCAAATTGGTCTTCGGTAGGATTCCCTTCAATTGGGTCACCAGAAGCTTCACTTATCATAAATAATGATTCTCCTTTTGGTGTTAATCCTGCAGGATTAATAAAATCTGCAACGGTAATTTGCCCCAAATTTGTAGTTGCTCCTGTAGTTGGATCTTCTGCTGTAACTGTTCCATCACTTGCAATAGTCAAATTAATTAAATTATCAGGAACTGTAATTTGTGGATTTAGTGCATAACCATTACCATTTACAATATTTCCTTCTGAATCTAATTTAAAGGCACCATTTCTTGAGTAGGCAGTTTCTCCATCAGGAGTTGTAATTTGAAAGAATCCATTTCCTTCAATTGCTAAATCAAGGGTGTTACTTGTTAATTTTAAGTCCCCTTGTAAGAAGTTCTTTTGGATACCAGATACTCTTACACCTAGTCCTACGTCCATTCCTGTAGGGTTCGTAGTAGTTTCAGAGGTTTGTCCAGCTGTATAGTTTAATGTTTCATACATCAAATCTTGAAATTCGGCTCTATCTTGTTTAAATCCCATCGTATTAACGTTCGCAATGTTATTAGATGTTACATCAATTTGATGTTGCATAGAATTCATTCCTGTTGCAGCGGTATAAAGACCTCTAATCATGGTAATCCTTTATTTCGTAGTTAAGTTAATTATATTTAAAGAATTTTTAAAGTTAGATAAACTGTTTAATTATTTCTGTATTAAGTGTAAATTCAAATCAAATTATATATAATAAAATGATTTTGAATATAGTTTTTAAAAAAGGTTTAAATATGAGAATTTTAATAGTTGATGATAGCTCGACTATGAGAAGAATAATTGGTAATGTTGTTATGCAACTTGGTTATGCAAAAGAAGATTTTGATGAGGCTGAGGATGGTGTAAAAGCATGGAAACTGTTAAGTGAATCTCAATATGATATTATTTTAACAGATTGGAATATGCCAAATATGAATGGGCTTGATTTAGTAAAAAAGGTTAGAGCTGAAGGTAACCATAAAAAGGTACCTATTATTATGATTACTACTGAAGGTGGTAAAGGTGAGGTTATTACAGCATTAAAAGCTGGAGTAAATAACTATATTGTTAAACCATTTAATGCTCAAGTTTTAAAAGAGAAACTTGATGGAGTTTTAAAATAATTTTCTAGTGATATCCTATATAAAGGTTTTGAAATGAGTATGAGTCAAGAAGAAATTGAGTCATTGATGAACGGTTTAGATTTTGAAGATGAACCGGCATCAGAAGAATCACCTGTTGAAGAAAGTGTTCCCGTTGGGAACATGTCAGAAGATGATATTAATGATTTAATTGCACAAACAGAAGACATATCTGTTAATGATGAAGATAATAGTAATAGTACAGAAGAATCTGTTGATGATTTATTAAATAGTTTAGAAGATATTGAAACTCCTGCTGAAACATTGACTGAAGAAGCTGAAACAAATATTGATGATATTTTAAAAGAATTAGAACAAAATGATAATTCATCAGAAAATGAGTCTGCCCCTGAAATTGAAATACCTGATGATTTAATTAATCCTGATATGGATTTATCAATAGAAGAACCAGTTGTTAATTTAGAAAATATTGAAAAAAGTATTGAACCACCTGTTGAATTAACAAATGAAGAAACTTCAGATAATGATATAGATGAATTATTATCTACGATTGATAATATGAAAGAGCCAGAGTCTAGTCCAATTGTTACTTCAGCTGAATCAATTGCATCAGATAAAAAAACTGATGATATTGGAAAAGGTTGGACTGATAATAAAATTGAAAAAGGAATTTTTCCATTGCCAGTTGAAGATGATACTAAAGTAGTAAATCAGTTAAGTGAAGTTGCAAATGATTCTGAAGAAAAAGCAACAAAAATTTTCGATGTTTTAAGCAACATTCTTGATTATAATAATGGTATACAAAGTGATGTGAAAGAATTAGCTTCTTTTAATGAAAAACAAATTGCAATGTTATTCTCATTAAGTCAAAAGTTTCCAAATATTGATGTTTTTAAAGAAAATTTAGGTCAAGCTGAATCAATGGGAAATCATATATCTGGTATTAATGATAAATTAAACGATGGAAACAACGAAATTTTTCAAGCTATGGAATTAATGCAGTTTAATGATATTAATAGACAAAAGATTGAAAGAGTAATGTCTGTTATTAGAAAACTTTCAACTTACTTGAATAATCTTTTTGAAGATGATGGCAATAGACAAGAAGTAGCCGTAGCAAATCACATCCATGGCGATAATACAGATGATTTATTAGGTGATGAAGATTTAGAATCTTTAATTGCAGAATTTAATAATTAGAACTTGAAAGGAATTAAATGAATCAAGGAACATACCCTTTAGCTGCATCAATGATTAATCAAATCAATAGACTTGATATGGTTTCAAATAATTTAGCTAATTCAAATACAAATGGTTTTAAGCAAGAGGGTATATCTGAAGGTTCATTTAATCATTATTTACAAAGAGCGCAACAAGAAGGCTTTACTCCTACAAAAATAAATGAAGTAACTAATACTATTCCAAAAATGGACTCTAAATTTATTAATAGTGCACAAGGTGCAATTATGCCAACGGGAAACACTTTAGACTTTGCTTTAAATAAAACTGACACATTTTTTAAAATACAGGATGACAGTGGAGAAGTGGTGTATACAAGAGATGGAGCATTTAAAATACAAGATGGCCTTTTAGTTGATTCTAATGGTCAATTTGTATTAAACAGTGATAACGAACCAATTGCAACAGAAGAAGAATTTGTAAATCAAATAGCTGTTGTAAAAATTGATTATAAAGATTTAGATAAATACAAAGATAATAATTTTAAAGTTAAAGATGGTGCCTTCATAGAAAATTTTGACTTAAATGATGGTGAAATCATGCAAGGAGCTATTGAACGTTCAAATGTTAATTCGGTTTCAGCTATGGTGTCTCTTATTGACGCACATAGAAGATTTGACCAAGCTCAAAAAGCACTATCAACAATAGATGAACTAAATGGGAAACTAATTGAAAAAATTGGGAGTAACACTAGATCATGAAGCCAAGTAGCGTAACAGATTTACTTTTTAATCAATTAAGTTTTAGAAGTGATAGACAGCAGGTTATTTCTAGTAATATTTCAAATATAAACACTCCTGGATATAAAACAAAAGATTTAGCATTCGAACATGAGTTAAAAAAAATTGATAATGATAAAGATTTAAAAATGTTTGCAACAAACTCAAAACACATGATTGGAACAATGGATGTTCCAAAAACAAATGAACCAAATTTAATTGAGTTAAAAGGTTTAGAAGAACAAAATGATGGCAATAATGTCAATTTAGATACTCAAATGAGTGAAATGTCGAAAAATAAAGTTATATTTGATGCATTACAATCATCAATCAAAAAAGATTCAAGATTGATGCGTTCTATAGTTGAATCATCACAAAAAAATTAATTAGGATATTTATTATATGGATCAACTAGTCAAGTTTATAAACAATCTAAATGCTGCACAAAGAGCCGTAATTATTGGAGGGTTCTCTCTTTTATTTGTGTTGTTAGTCGGATTGTTAGTATATTCAAATATAAAAGCACAAGATAAAAAACTTAATTACACTATTGCTACAAATCTAACTAAGAATCAAGTTATGTTAGCAAGTACTGAACTTGAAGCTTCTGGAATAGAATTTTCAGTAATAGGAAATGGTAATAATTTAACTTTAAAAACTTCAAAAGATTTTATTAATATTGCAAAAATTAAACTTGTAACAAGTGATGCTGCTACTAGTAAGCATGTTGGATGGGAGATTTTTGAAAAATCTTCTTTAGGAACAACAAACTTTGAAAATAAGGTTAAATATTTACGAGCTTTAGAAGGCGAATTATCACGTTCTTTAGAGTCTCTTTCTGGTGTATTAAGAGCAAATGTAAAAATTGCAATACCCAAAGACACTATTTTTACTGAAAGAAAGGCTGATCCCACTGCTTCAGCTGTAATTTCTTTAAAACCTGGAGTTTTTTTAACACAAGAGCAAATTGAAGGTATAAAGAATTTTATAGCTTCGGCAGTTTCAGAATTAAAAGATGAAAATATTCAATTGATTGACCAAGACGGTGCTTTATTGCAAATGTCTTTAGATGATATGGATAATCAAAAATCGTTAGCTCAAAATAAATATAAACAAAAATTAGAAGAAGATTATGAGAAAAAAATTGTAGCACTATTAGAGCCATTTGTAGGAATTCAAAGGGTTGTTGCTAGAGTTAATTTAGAATTAGATTTTAAAAAAAGACATGTAAAAGAAGAAATATATGAACCGGAAGGAACTATAAGAAGTCAACAAACTACAGAAAATACTTCTAGTTCAGCTGGTTCAAATTCTGGTACAGGTGGAACCGCAGGTGTTGATAATAATATTGAAGAACCTGATGGAGCAAATGGAAATAGTGGAACACAATCTAGTAACGAGAGTGCAAAAAACATAACAAATTATGAAATTTCCAAAAAAATCATAGATGAAAAAAACAATAACTACTCTCAAGTAAAAAAAGTTTCTGCTGCTGTAACCTTTGATTCTTCAGTATTAAAAGATATTCAAAATAAAGATGAATTTCTAGCTTCTATGGAATCTATCGTTCAAGATACAATTGGATATGATAAAAAACGTGGAGATAAAATTACAGTAAGAGATTTTAAATTTATTGGTTTAAAACCAATTGCAAATATCGAAACAAAAATGGATGGAAATGGTAATGTAGTTTCTTCTGAAGGTATCGACGACGGCGGAGGGAGTGTAGATACACTTTCTATGGTAAGATCAATACTAAGAGACTTTAGTGAATATTTCCAATATTTAATTGCTGCAATATTATTGTTTGTCTTTTATAAGAAGTTTATTGTTAATCACGAAGTTGTTGTTCTTGGAGATAAGACTAGTGGTGGTAAAAAGGTTGATATAAAAGGTAATCCTATTGATGATGAATTCATGGATGAATTTATGAGTGATTACGAAAATGAATTTGATGCACATAGCGCGCAAGGAAGATTAAAAGCAAAAGTAAAAAGCCAAATTATGAACAATATTGAAGGCTTAGATGAAGAAAATGCTGCTAAATACGAAATTTTAATTGAAGCTATTGATAAAGAAATAAGCGGGAACCCCGATGAAGTTGCTAGAATGATAGAACTGCTTCTCTCAGAGGGTAGTGGAAAGTTTAAGTAAAGGTTGTTAGATGGATAATGAAGTACTAAAAGGCATGTCAATGCTTGATAAAGTTTCGCATTTTTGTGTACTTATTGGCGAAGAAGCAACTGTTAAGATTTTTCAACATTTACCTAAAAATGTGGTAGAGGATATATCAACTTCAGTTACTTTAATAAATTCTATAGATAAAGAAACTTCTTTAGCAATATTAGAAGAGTTCCATTTATTTACTAGATCTAAAAGTTTTATTAGTTCAGGTGGTTATGATTATGCAAGAGATATTTTATATAAATCTTTAGGTAAAGGTGAAGCAGATGAAGTTTTAGCAAAACTATCACGAATGAAACTTGCATCACAATCTTTTGCTTATCTTGATGCAATTAATCCAAAACAACTTTGTGATTTTATAAAAGATGAATCGCCTCAAACAATTGCTGTTATTTTATCTCATATGGAAGCTCCTAAAGCAGCTGATGTATTAATGCAATTAGAAGAAGATATAAAAGTTAAAGTTACTATGCAAATGGCAACTATTAAAGATGTTTCTCCTGATGTTGTAAGAACTATTTCTGTAGTTTTAGAGAAGAAACTAGAATCATTATTGTCATCTATTGTTGATGTTGGTGGTGTAAAAGTTGTTGCAGATATGTTAAATAGACTTGGACCTAAATCTCAGGATATTCTTAAAAATATTAATGGAGTTGATACTTCCTTAGCGACTAAAATAAAAGAAAACATGTTTGTATTTGAAGATCTATTAAACTTAGATGGCGAATATATAATGAAAATTTTACAAAATGTTGATACTGGCGACGTTGCAGTCGCAATGAAAAATGCTACTGATGATGATATGTTAAAAATTACAGGGGCAATGTCACAAAGAGCTAGTGATAGGTTCAAAGAAGAGTTTGAAATGCTTACAAAAGTTAAAATTAAAGATATTGAATCATCACAAAGAAAAATGCTAGATGTAGCCCAGAAAATGATAGAAGAGGGTGTAATTGATAGAGATATGGATGAATAATGAATAGAAATAATGTTTACTCAAGTGCGAAAGTTGTTAGTAAAAATGACTCTGCGGAAAGCTATCAATTAGGGACATTTATCCAAAATGAATCTGGTTCTGAACAATTAAATAATCAACCAGTCTTAAATGATAGAGAACTTAATGGTAATGTTGATCCTATATTAAATGAAATTCGAGCTTTAAGTAATTATGTTGGAACTTTAGGTGATAAGATGACACTTCTTGAAAATAATGGAATGACAGGTAAAGAAATTGATGCCCAAGTTGTTCAAGCAATAAGAGATTTAAAACATTATGCAAACTTCTTTGAGCAAGCAACTTTTCAAATGGAATCAAAATTATTAAAAACTTCAATTTCAATTGCACAAAAAATTATTTCTATTGAAGTAGGTGAAAACTCTTCATTAATCGCAAAACAAACTATAACACATCTTTTAGATAAAATTAAAAGTGCAACAAGAGTAAAAATACATCTAAATCCTAAGGATTATGAAGTATTACGAAATGACTTAAACCTTGAAAATTTTATTGAATTAGTCGAAGATGCTAATGTAACAGCAGGTGGAGTAGTTATTGCAAGTGATTTAGGAAACTTTGATGGAAATATTGAAGCAAAAGTAAATACAATGCTAGAATCGCTTGATTCAGTAATTTAAAATATTATTAAATACCTTATAAACTTTATTAAATTATATTAAATAATCTAAAAATACCTATTTTTGTGCTATAATCTAGCAACTTATGAAAAAGTATTGTTATGGAAATTAGTGAAAGAGATTACGACTTATTAGTTGATACGCAAATTGTAGTTGATGTAATGCTTGGTAGTACAAATATTACAATAAAAGAATTTTTGGATTTATCTGCAGGTGATATCTTGTCTTTAGATAAGACAGCAGGTTCTGGTGGCGATATTTATGTAAATAAAAGAATCGTTGGAACTGGGGATATAATTGTAATTGAAGAGAAACTTGCAGTAAGAGTTCAAGAAACAATGGACTCTGATAATGTAGTTAGATACTTCTTCGAAGAGAATATGGTATAGGAGTTTAATATGGCAGTAGAAAATGTAACAGTTAATTCAGGTACAGGAATCGATGGTAGTTCATATACTAGTTCAGTTAGTAATGACCAATTAACAAATGATGACTTTTTAAAATTGATGATTGAAGAGCTAAAACAGCAGGATCCAACAAAACCGATGGATTCTCAACAAATGCTTTCAACTCAAATGCAAATGTCGACAATTAATACAAATTTAGAGACTATTAAAACTATGGAATCTTTAGCTAAATCTTTTTCTCAATCAGCATTGTCTAATGCTGCAAATGTAATTGGAAAAAATATTGAAGATGGAAATATTGGTGAAAATGGTGTAAATAAGGCATATACTGTAAGATCAGTTGAAGCTACTGACGGTGAAGTTAATGTTAAAGCACAACAGATTCTATATATAGAAGATCAAGTAAAAGATAGTGATGGTAAAGTAATTATTTACAATGTGAATGGTGAAATACTAGATTCAGAAGGTAATAAAACTGGCAATAAAATTGCACTTAAAAATCCAGGTGATGTTATTCTAGATAACGGGAAGCCAGTTGTCTTAGATGCAAATAATGAAACAGTTACTACTCATGGGTATGAGATGGCAGGTGGTGTATTACCTGTTTATTCGGATCAATTAGTTTCTATACCATTTAGTAGTATTTCAAAAATATTTTAGGATAAAATTATGATTAGTGGACTTTGGAATGGAATTAGTGGTTTAAATACATTTGAAAGAGCTTTAACAACTCAATCAAATAATGTTACGAATTCAAATACTATTGCACATAAAGCAGATGAAATTTCTTTTCAAGATATGATGTATCAATCACGTTATGGAAAAGGAGTAAATGTTCAATCAGTAGAGAAGGACTTTTCTCAAGGAAATATCAAAGTTACTGAGAATACTTTAGATATTGCAATTGAAGGAAGTGGTTTTTTTGTTGTAAATGACGCTACGAATAATGAAACCTACTATTCGAGAGCAGGTAATTTTAAAATGGGGATAGATGGTTATTTAGAATCAAATCAAGGACAAAAAATTTTTGGTACTCCTACAACAATTTCAAGTGTTATTAGTTCTGATAGTAATACCTTATTTAATAGTAGTTATACAAATTTTATTGCTTCTTCATCTATATCTTCAACAAACTCTTATCAAACAATAAATGCAAAATCTACTAATTATATTCAAAGTGCCGTTGATAGTGGGACTTCTGGAGATGGATTTAAAACAGCAGGAGGAAAAGTTGCAGATATTAAATTATTAATATCGGATTATAATGAAAAATTAGACTTATATTCTTCAAATCCAACTGCAACAAGTACTGCTTCTACTTCTCAAGTAACACAAGTGAATTTTGCAGACTTTAATACAGAATTAACAAATGGAAGTTATGTTGAATTATATGCTAATGGAAATTTAGTAAGACAATATTTTGAAACAGATGCTCAAACAACAATGAATGAATTCGCTGATAAACTTTCAAATGTTGCTGGATTAACTAGTACTGTTGACTCAAGTGGATTATTAACAGTTAATACTTTAATTCCGGGACAGGACGTAAAGCTCACTTCGGCTGCGATTGGTAGTAAAGGTTATGGGTTGAATGAAACAACATCTCCTGTTCTAGGGGCAGGTATTGCCATGGTTAATAGCTCTAGAGATGCATTAAAAAACGCTTTGGAAAATGCAGATGCTAAATTTCTTGAAATAACTAATAATCTTACTAGTGCAGATGCAAATTTAACTGGAGTAGGTCAAATGCAGTTGAGATTAAATGATTTAAATCTTACTGAAAATACATTTGGTGTACTTTCTGTTGAAAATGGTGTTATTTATTCAAAAGATGGGGATAATAAGTTTTTAGTAGGAAAAGTAGAAACTGCATATTTTTCTAATCCAGAATCTCTTGAACCTCAAGGTGGTACATTATACTCTGTAGGTAAAGAAACTGGTGAAGCAAAAAATGCTAATAATATAAATAAACTTATTGGTGGTTCTATTGAACTAAGTAATACAAATTTTAGTGATAGTTTAGTTGATTTAATGGTGTATCAACGAGCTTTTGAAGCAAGTTCAAAATCAATTACAACTTCTGATGAATTTTTAAAAACAGCTATACAGTTAAAAAAATAATTTAACTGTATGTGTTTAAATATTAGTACTTTAAAAAAGTATTAATATTTGAACATGAAAATGTTTAAAAATTTATCTAAAAGGATAAATCATGATCGGAGCATTATGGACAGGGATATCGGGACTAGCGTCTCATCAAACAGCGTTAGATAACGAATCACATAATATTTCAAACGTAAATACTGTGGGGTACAAGGCCTCAAGAATTTCTTTTGCAGATCAAATGTATCAAGATAGAATTGGTAAAGGTTCTAAAGTACTTGATGCTGAAAAATTGTATGTACAAGGAAATCTAAAATTAACAGGTGTTGACTATGATTTAGCACTAAGTGGAGATGGATTTTTTACAGTTTTAAATACTAGAACAAGTGGAACATCTGAAAATTTATATACAAGAGCAGGTAACTTTAGGATGGGTGATAATGGTACCCTTCAAGATGCTGCTGGTAATGAAGTCCAAGGATGGGCTGTAAGACCAATAGATACTGATAAAGATGTTGTGAGTACAAATCCAAATGTAGATATGTTCACAAATGATTATACTAAACTTTTAACTTCAAAAGTAGTGAGTCATTCAAATTATATAGAAACAATTACAGCAAAAGCAACAGATTATTCTCAACTTGCTAAAGCAGATTCTGAGACTGTTTTTAGTGGAGCGGGAGGAAAAAGTAAATCAGCTAAAATTTCTGATGTAGAAGCTTTAGTCTCTAGTTATTCTTCATGGCTTCAAAAATTAAAAGATGATCCAGATGGAGGAAGTGCAAGTTCTACTGCACAAATTTCTCAAATAAATTTTAAATCATTAGATAAACTTGATAATTCAGCAGCAGATGCTGTTGATTCAGGATTGATTTCTAAAGAAGGGGATCAAATCTATGTATATATTGATGGTAATAAAGTTTCACAAAACTATATTTCAGTTACAGCTTCATCAGATTTAAATAATGATGGAACTACTGATGATACAGATGATAAAATTGCAAGTAGAATTCAAACTTATAAAGCTTTAGCAGATAAAATGTCAGAAATACCTGGTTTAAGAGCATACATGGCTGCTGAAGGTTCAACTGGAACAGATGATGTTTTAGAAACAGATGATAGCTTTACCCTCTCTACAGATAATGCAGATATGATTAAAGGTATTATTCAAATTGAATCACTAGTTCCTGGAAAAACTTTCACCATAACTGAAGTTGGAGAAATTTCTGGTAATAATACAATAGCAGGTGCTTATCAAACTGGAACGGCAGCAGTTCAAGGAACAGGAATCGGTGCTTTAGAAAGTGCAAGAGATGCTTTATCAGAGGCTATTAGTGGAAAACAACAAGATGTATATACACCTGCTGATTTAGAATTAGCAGGTACTATTCCTTATCAATACAGTATGACAATATATGATAAAGAATTAGGAAAAATTATTCCAGTTCCAAATGACAATGGTACCCCTCCTCAAGTAGTACCAATAAGTATTGATCCAACAAATGGTGGATCTGAGGCTTCAGTAGATTCATTTATTGCAGCATTTAATACTGCTGCTTCTGCTTCGACTCCAAATTTACTTGATTATGTGGAAGCTATTAATTTAAATGGAAATTTAGTAATTCAAACAAAAGAAGATAATTTTGACGTAGAGTTTAGTGGAAACATGCAAAACTATAATAAAACTATGTTAACAGGCGCAATAACAAGTGGTGTGTCTAATACGTATGCTGACTCTGTTTCTACTCCTGATGGAGCAAAAGATTATGTTTATATGTATGAATTAACAAATGGAAACACAGGAAGTGTGACTGTTACTAATCCAGCTAGTTGGGCTGCAATTGCTACTGCTTTAAGTGCTGATGCAAACTTAACAGCAGATCATGGAACTACTACTGCAAGTACATTAACTATTGCAGGTCTTATTGCAAGTGGAACATTATATGAAGTAGATGATGAGTTAGGTCCTTTAGATAAAAATAATGACTATAGTGGTCGAGCTGGGGCTGGAGCTGAATTTATTGAATTAGTTAATACAGTAGATCAAACAACTACTCAAAGTTCACTTCAATTAAGACTTGATACTCTTGGTATTTCAGATTCTGCTTTTGGTGAATTTTCAGTAGATAGTACAGGTGTTATTACTATGAAACAAGATGGAGCTGAATTTGCAATTGGACAAGTTTCAATTGCTTTATTTAATAATAATAGAGGATTAAATCCATCAGGTGATAATTTACTTGCAAAAACAAATGATTCAGGTGAGCCAATTTATAACTTAAACAATGATAAAACAGCAAAAATAGAAGGTCAAACATTAGAGCTTTCAACTGCCGATTTATCTGAAAGTTTAGTTAATTTAATGGTATTCCAAAGAGCATTTGAAGCAAATGCAAAATCAATTACTACATCTGATCAGTTACTAAATACACTGATTAACTTAAAACGATAATATAAAATAAGAAGGGTTCTCCTTCTTATTTTAAATTTAGAGGATAAATTTGGATAATTTTTTATTAATAACAATCATAGGAATATTACTTTTATATTTTTTTTCAAGTACAAATGTTTATAAATCTTTATATAGAAAAATCAATGAAGAAAAAAATATTGTTGAAGAAGAAAACAAGAAGCTCCATTTAATTATAGATAGATATGAAAAACAAGTAAAAGTTACTGCTGGTACATTACGTAATAATCAAGAGAGCTTACAAGTTGCGCGAGATGATTTACAGAAGTTGAGATTAGAAAACACTGAATTAAAACATCAAGTAGAAAACTTGGAATTAAGAACTGAAGAGCTTTATGCTCAAGTTAATACAATGGTATAGGTCTATTTTGAGAAAAGTAGTTTTATTAATATTTACACTTCTTTTTAGCATTATTTCACATGCAAAAGAAGATATTATTGATTCTCAACCTGAGATTTTATTTAAGTATGATAAATTAAAAAAAAATCAAGAGAATTTTAGATTACAGGTAGAATTTAATAAAGCTATATTACTTTTAGAACAAGGCGAGTATAAAACTGTCTCTTATACACATCTGACGCTGCCGACGAAGAGGATAG
>OJIJ01000044.1_pt1 | contig 19337 bp, 13 predicted proteins | sample 1595891 | NCBI WGS metagenome assembly OJIJ01 (sample SAMN05416853, study PRJEB24817) | seawater metagenome | isolation source: Sea water | place: Canada:Atlantic | collected 2013-11 | reverse complement strand
CTACACTATCCTCTTCGTCGGCAGCGTCAGATGTGTATAAGAGACAGGTATTATCTGACAATATTCGATAAATATCATTTAACCACTCAATTCTTTCCCAGTAATGTTTTGATCCATGTATTATTAAATAGAATACATAAAACTCAATAGATAAAACTTTTATATTATGATTATTAATAGAAATAGATGATGTATTAATAAAAGCTAATTCATTGAAATCATTTGAGAGACTAAAAAATCTTTTCTCAAATAAATTCCAATGAAGTTCAACTATTACTTTTTCATTATATAATGCCATGTCTTTAGATATGTCATATAAATATTTATTGTCCAATAATTCACTAGAATATTTACTAATATAACTATTCTTATTTAGTATTTTAAATGCTTTTTTTATATTTTTACTTTTAACTAAAATATCTAAATCAGAATACTGTCTTAGTGTAATATCGTAATAAGCCATTTGAGATAAGGTAGGACCTTTAAAAGATATTGCATCGATACCATTTTCTAATAGTAAATTCATTACTTTTATCAGTTCTGAAGTCATAAGCATATTTTGTTTTACTATATATAGGTTTATTGATTTCATTTTATAAAAAATATCTTGAGGAATAATATCCTCAAACTCTTTAAAGGTTTGATAAACTAAAGGGAAAACACCATGAGTATAACTTAAATCTATAAACTTATTCCAATCAGAGATACGATTGATATTTTTCTCAAGTTCTATGTAATCTTTATCTATCTTAGTAGCTTCGATTATTAGTTCAATTTCATTAGAGAAGGTAATATTATTCAATTTCAATCAAACCTTTTTTTATTAAGGCACTAATAAAATTTAAAATGTCATCTATTATTTGTTTTTCATTGATATCGTAAGTAACAAGCAATTCATCTTTTACTTCTTTTAAATTGTTGTTTTTAGATAAAAGTTCCCAGATTATACCGCCTAGTTCATTTAAAGAAAAATATTCTTGTGTATTTATGTCTAAGAGTATTGTTTCTTCATCAACTTTTTGTAAAAGTAGTGTTTCTGGTATAGTTATTTTTGTTTCTAAGCTAATCAAAGTTTTTCCTTTTAATAAATTCCAATATATGGATATAAACTTCTTCTAGTCTGTTTAAATCCCAAGGAATAGTTATATTATAAATATCAATTTCATTTGCAATTTTAGCTAAAAAATTAAATCTTTTTTCTTTATTTAAAGGTAATTCTATATCAGTAGCGTATCTCAGTACTTTAAATTTTTCCATACCAATAGTTTTTTCTATTTTCACTTCTGAATTAGGTTCAGATTTAACTAAATTGAAAATAGTATTTATAGGTTTTATTTCTCTTGAAAAATTATCAATCATAATCCCTAAGTCTTCGACGTTTCTATATGGTCTATGATATGGATACGAGCTCACAGAATATATCATATTATCTTTTTCAAAAGTTGCTACTTTATCATCTGAAATCATTGTATGAGACTTTTTAATAAAAAAGTCTGTGAGAGTAGATTTTCCTCCATAGGAATCTGCTATAAAAAGAACAGGTTGATCCAAAATCTCAACTGCACCTGCATGTAAAAAATAGTAAGTATTTTTTACAGAAAAGAAAAAAGGCAGTACTGTATGAAGTACCCAATACTCTAATAAGTTAGAATTATTTTTATTTAATATTTTATAGGTGATTTTATTTTCTTTTAAGTTCCATGAAAATATAAAAAGTTCTAATATATGAAAATAGTAAGATTGTGAGTCTTTTTTTTCTTCGAAAGAAAAATTACTTAGAAATTCTATTTGTCTATTTTGATTATTTTCAAACTCGAGCTTATAATCCAAATTTTTAAGAGTTAAGAGGTCATCTTCTACGATAAGGATAGTATTTTTATCATTATCAATAGAAGAGTCAAAAGCTATGTTATATCCATAGCAAGTCATCATTAAAGACTAGTAACCTTTTGGTTTAATTTTACTATTGTCACCTGGTGCTGGTTTACCAGCATTTGCATTTGTAGGTTCAACTAAACTACCTAAGGCAACCACAGTTGGCGCAACATATGCTACTTTTTTGATAAAGTTTCTTCTACTCTCAACACTTTTATTTTTAGTATTTTTTTCCATAATTAACCCTGTTATAAGTTTTCAATATTATAACTAAAAAAGCTATTAGATAATATTAAAAATTACTTAAAAAATTCTTAGTTTGTTAATTTGTAATTCAACTGTAATATATAAAGTTCAGCTTGATGTTTAATAACTAATTATGTTATCATACGCAAAAAATAATATAAAGGTACATAATGTCAATGGGATTTAAAAACTTGATATATATATTATCTATATCGCTACTTCTAGGTGGTTGTAGTATGAAAGAGTATAAACTTTTTCAAGAAGATAAAGAAGAACAAGATAATATAACTATAGTCTCTGAAAAAGAATACAAAGAAGAAATGGTATTTGAAAATATTATAGCTCCAAATGATAGAGTTGATATCACAGTATATATCCAAGCAGGTCAAGGTTCTCAACAAATGACTTCAATCCTTACAAGTAGAGAAACAAATACAAGTGATGATATTCAAGAAAACATTGGTTTACTTGTTACTCAAAAAGGAACAGTACGGCTTCCTTTACTAGGTAGTGTTTTTGTTTCTGGTTATACTCAAGATCAAGCATCTGAATTTTTGATAAAAGAATACAAAAAATATATTAGAAATCCTTATGTTTTAGTTGAAATTAAAAACCAAAGAGTGATCGTGATGGGAGAGGTAAGAAAACCTGGTATCGTTCCTGTTACAAATGGTACAATGAACATCATCGAAGCAATTGCTAGATCTGGAGATCTTACAGATTTTGCATCAAGATCAAATATCAAAATTGTAAGAGGGAATCTTAGAAATCCTAAGATTAGAAATGTTGACCTTACAGATATGTCTGCGCTTTCTCTATCGAGTTTATATCTAAAGCCAAATGATATTGTATATATCCAACCAAGAAATCTTAAAGGGTACAATAAAGCCTTTAATGAAATCAGTCCTTTCTTTAGAATGGTGTCTAGTATCTTAGATCCATTAAATCAAAGAAAAACACTTATAGATTAATCAATATGCAAAACCAACAAACATTTATAGAATCTAACAATGACGAAATTGATTTAAAACAAATATTTAAAACTATTCTTAAATATAAACTTTTTATTATTTCTCTAACTATTATTTTCACAATAGGGAGTGCAGTTTTTGCATATGTAAAACCTAACGTATATTCGTCAAGTGGGACAATTGAATTACAAGAAGAGCAAAGAAGTTTTGATCCCTCAAATGCTTTAAAAGAAGCGTTTGGAGGTGCGGGAGTAAATGTCGAAAATCAAATTGAAGTATTTCAATCAAAATTTCTAGCAAATAGAGCTTTAGCTTTTTTAAATTTAGATGTTAGATACTTTACAACTAAAAACTATAGAGAAACTGAATTTTATGAAAATTCCCCATTTATTGTTACTAAAAAATTTCTTGATGATATGATATTTGGAAAAAGATTTAATCTATTGCCAGTAGATAAAAACCATTTTAGATTAATAATTAAGCCTAAAAGTAAATTTTCAAAAAGTGGAATACTTCATACACTAAAAGTAAAACCTTTTGAAAAACAGGACCTACTTTCTTACGATAAAATTCATAAGTATGATCAAGATATTAACACTGAATGGTTTAATATAAAAATACAAAAACTAAGCAAAATTACAAATGAAAACTATTCTTTTTCTTTTGTAAATAAAAAATCTGCAGCAGACGTATTTTTTAGTAATATTTTGGTATCTCAAGTATCTGAATATGCGAGTATACTAAGTATAACTATTCAAGACTCTGTATCTACAAGAGCAAAAGATTTAGTAAATGCTCTATTTAAAGCTTACTCAGAACAAGAAGTTGAAAGAAAAAGTGAAGTGGCAAACTTATCTTTAAATTTTATAGATAAACAACTTGACGAAATAAATAAAAGACTTAAAACTTCAGAAGGAAAACTAGAAAACTATAAAGAAACTAATGAAGTAATAAGTTTATCAGAAAAAGCTACTATGACTTCTGGTAAATTAGCTGAATATGAAACTCAATTACAAGAATTGAGTATAGAAGAAAATATTTTGAAAAATCTTCAACAATATATTCAAACAAATCATAATCTATCTGGATTAACTGTTGGATCAGGAAGTTTTGCTGATCCATCAATTGCTGCATTGGTGAAAAAATTAACTGACCTTTCTACTCAAAGAGATACTTTATTGATCGATTACACGGAACTACATCCTGATATTGAGAAAATGAGTAAAACAATTTCTTCATATAAAAGATCAATCAAAACAGCACTGAAAAATAACCTTAGACAAATAGGACAAAGAAAAGGTTCTTTAAAATCACTTATTAGAAAGTATTCTAAATCTTTAGAAACTCTTCCAAAGCAAGAAAAAGAGCTTACAAGACTTACAAGACATTTTTCAGTAAATGAAAAAGTATATTCTTTTTTACTTGAGAAAAGAGCTGAAACTGCCATATTAAAGTCTTCTACTATTTCAAATTCAAGAATTTTAGATAGTGCAATAAACTATCCTAGAGCAATTAAACCAAAAAGAATGCTACTTGTTTTAGTTGGTATGATTTTAGGTATGATACTTGGTATTGCCTATGCATTTTTAAGAGAGTTTTTAAATGACACTGTTAAAAATACTGATGAAATAGAAAGATATAGTAGTATTCCTATCTATGGAGTTGTGCCTTTAAATAAAAACAAAAAAACAAAGAATATTTTCTTAGAATCTTTTAGATCAATACGTACAAACTTACAGTTTCTACCACAAACTGAATCAAGTAGAGTTATAACTGTAACTTCATCTGTCTCAGGAGAAGGGAAAACTACTATTGCTGCAAAAATGGCAGAAGTTATTGGACAAACAAATAAAAAAGTAATTGTTCTTGATATAGATATGAGAAAAGCAAGTGTTCATAAAGAGTTTGATGTTGATAATATTTTAGGTCTTAGTAACTATCTTACTGGACAAAAAAGTTTAAATGAAGTAATTGCAAATACAGAAAATGAATATGTTGATTTAATTACAACTGGACCACTTCCTCCAAATCCTTCTGAACTTATATTAACAGATCAGATGAAAGAATTAATTGACAAGTTAAAAGAAGAATATGATTATATTATCATTGATACTCCTCCTGTTGGACTTGTGACGGATGCATTGATTCTTATGAATTATGCAGATATTTCTTTTGTACTTGTACGCGCAAATTATACAAGAAAAGAGTTTATCAAAAATCTTGATAGACTAGCACGAGAACATTCTCACAATCATATTGGTATGATACTAAATGGTGTAGAAATAGGTGAGAAATATGGTTATGGATATGGTGTAAGCTATGGTTATGGCTATGGAAATGACAAATATTATAAAGATAGACCTCAGTAGGTCCTATCTTTATAGACTAAATTTTATAGTTTTTTATTCTATTATTTTCAAATAATTCTTTTACTTGTTTTGTAGAAACAGCTTTTTTATATGAATCAAAATACTTCATCGAATGTATATCACTTCCAACAAAATCTATTAATCCTTTTTGCGATAAATATTTAGCAGCAACTCTTGGGTTTTTTCCATAAAAACCTATTAGAGAATTCAAGTTTAACTGAAACCTTAAGCCACAATCTTTTAGTTTATCAAGTTTTTCTAAGTTTGAATTTAAAAAAGAATATCTTTCAGGATGTGCTAATACTGGTCTATAACCTTTTGATAAAAGATTAAATACAGTTTGTTCAAGACCAAAAGGTTTATTTGTATAAGACATTTCAAACAGTATATAATTGTCTCCAAAAGGAAGTAAATCATCTTTTTCTATGAGCTCTAAAAAGTTTTCATCAAAATAGTATTCAGCAGAAGCTACAAGTTCTATATCAATATCTCTATTTTGAAGTTCTTCATTTACTTTTTTACAACCATCTAGAATAATTTCTTTTGTATTCTTATATCTATGATACATTATATGGGGAGTTGTAATAAGTTTTTTAAAACCTAACTCTTGCATAGAAGAAATAATTTCTATACTTTCATCTAAAGTTTTTACTCCATCATCAATTCCAGGAATCAAATGAGAATGTAGATCAGTAGTAATATATTCAGTAATATTAAAATCTGTTTTTTTTAAATTGTTAAAAAGTTTTGATAACAATATATTCCTTATATAAAATTTTACAGTAGAGGATTAGATATCCTCTACTGTTATGTCTTTCTCTATTAAAAGAGTAAGTGTTTGATTTGTAGTACCAATAGCTGTATATGAGATGAAGCTATCATCTGTAGGATCAACATTTCCATCTAAGTCTGTATCATTTATATCTTTAGACCATGTACTTAAATCTAGTTTTAAAGTATCTCCATTATCACCCATGATTGATAATTCATTTGATGAATCAGCTACCATTTGCTCAAAATCCATAGTTGAAAGATTTGATAAGATATGATCTCCATTTGTTAAATCAATAGAATCAATATCAGATGCTTGAATATTAGATGAAAGATTTCCTAATAGACTTAACATATCTATATCTTGATTATCTGCAACTTCTAATACACCATTTCCATCAATAGAAATATCAACATCTTCAACATCTTGTGGAGTAATTAAAATTGAAGCTTTTGAAGTATTACTAACTTCATTTTCCGAATCTTTTGCTGTATAGTCAAATGATATTTCAACACTTGTTGAATCTGGAAGTTGATTAAAGTATGGGTTTGTAATATCATATTCTCCAGTATTTTCATCAACATCTATCATAGCTTCTGCTATAACTTGATTTACAGATGTAGTAATAGTTATCTCACCATTTACAGGATCAATATCTGAAATTTCATCTAGTTTTGCTACTACTGTACTAATATCAATTAGATCAAGGATATCTTCATTTGCATCTAATATAGATTTTACTTGTACTCTTAAAACATCAACTTGTGCCAATAACACTGGGTCGATTGAAGCCAATTCTATTGGGTCAATAATATTATCCGCTAATATATTTCTAGCTAAATCTTCTAATCCAGGATTAGCATCTAAGAAAAGTTGAATAGAATCAACTAAATTTTCTAGTGCTGTGATATTTGATTCAGATAATACATCTTCTAATAAATCAATATCCTCACTTGTCAATGTAGATTGAGCTATTAATGAATCCTTATTTAATAAGATGAAGTCTTTAATTGAAACTGCATCTTCTTTTAAATCTGGATTTAAATCATAGAAATCTTTTAATACAGAAGCAACAGCTTTTGAAGCCATAATTGTCTCTGGTGATAAAGTTAAAAATCCTAATAAGTTTCCATTGTTAACAAAATCTAAAAGAACAGGTTTAAGCTCTAATGCAGCAGATTCAACAAGAGGATTATTCATTGCCATTAGAGGAGTTAATCCTGACAAGCCTGTCATACTAAATGTCATACTTACTGAACTTGAATCCCAGTCGTAAGTTAACTCATCATTTGTATCAATATCTTCAGATACAAGTTGTCCTTCATATGCAAAAGTTGGATTATCATTTTGAGCTACACTATGAACTACACTAGAGATAGGAGCATCATTTTGACCATTTACCTCTATGAATAATTTTGAAGTTCCTGCTTCTCCATCTTTTACATACTCTAAGTTTACTCTAGCACTTACATCTTCTGGAATCTGGTTTATATCTTCACCATTTATAGCAGAGATATTGTATGTACCATCTACATTTACAGTAATATTAACTTTTATTTCTACTTTTACATTGTCTTCATTGTTATACGATAATGCAACTTCTTGTGTAGTAGGGAAAATTCTTACTCCATTAAATGAATCTAATCCAGTAACTACACTAATAGCTCCTGAAGTTGTAAATAGACTATCTTCACTATATGATTGAGTAGTTTGAAGTTGTTCTTTTGTAACAGCTCCAGTTTCAGCTGCATTTACTCTGTTTGTAAACTCTGTACCTGTTGAGTTTGATGTCGCAGTAGATGTATCACCACTTACTACACCACTTTCTAATTCTTGTTCAGTCTCTTCCGCTGCAATTTGAGTTTCGGCAAGTGATTCAAGGGCATCTTCAGCACTAATACTTCCTGAAGTAGCAGTTTCAATAGAATTGTTTGTGTTTACAATAATATCACTTATGTCATCAGTGATACTAGAATCTAATGATTCTCCAAGTCTAGTTAATACATTAGAAATTAGAGTATCTATATCAGTATCAAGTGTTAAGTCTACATCATCAACTATCATCATTTTTGCAAGCTCTTGAGAAACAATATCTGAAGCATTTCTTTCATCAGTAATATCAGCTCCATCTAATGCTGCTGATAATTGACCTATTGTATTATTAATTTGAGTATTAACAGTTTGTGTATAAATATAATTTGTAGCTTCAACTGTAGTTGTAGCATCTACTGCTTTTGATATTGGATCAGTCATTAAGTCAACACTTGCATCTATACCAAAGTTAGTTTTGATTAATGCTTGTGCTTCTTCTAAAGTTTTTCCTTCACTCATTAAATCAACCATCAATGTAGTAATAGGATTTAAAAGTGTTGAACCAGATGGAGCTTTATAGATACCCTCAAAGTCTAAACCTGTAGAAACATCTGTACCACCATATCCAACAATAGTTCCACTTAAATCACTTCCTGATAATGTAAAGTCACCAGTATTATTTGTAGTATCACTTGCTTCCCCATCATCAAGTACTAGGTTTGAAGTAGTATCACTAAATACTGTCATTCCAACAATATATCCATCAATTCCTGCACCACTTTGGATAGAATAAATAACTTCTCCCCCATTTCCATCAGAAACTTTTACTTGGAAATTAAGTGCTGTAGAATTTGAACTGTTATAAGAAGTTTCATCTACAAAAGTTACAACACCATCTGTATCAATAGTTAAATATTGACTATCATCAGCTGCATTTGGAATAATTGAATATGTTAAAGTATCATTTGTATCTTTATCAGTTGCATTGATATCTGCTACTTGATCTAGATGAGAAGTAATAGCTGAATTAACAGTCGTTCCTCCTACTTCAGTAGTTGCAATAACTACAGGTAAATCATTTGTTCCTGTCACTGTTAATGTTACTAATGCTGGTGCACTTTCACTGTTACCAGCTGTTGAATTATCTGTTGATACATATTGAAAAGTTAATTCCGCTTTTTCACCTTGTCCAAGAGAATCAAAATCTCCATTTACTGTATATGCTCCTGTTGCAGGATTTAAATCAACATTTAAATTTGATATTACAATAGGATTAGCAAGATTATCTGTTGCAGAAATATTTGTATAAATACCATACGTATGACTATCTGCTACATCTGCATCATACAGTGTCTCTAATGTTCCACTATATACTGTCTCATATCCATTTGTCTCTGCTATTACTACATCATCGTCTATTACACTTAATGGTGTTGCACTATCAAATGTTAATGTATATGGTCCTGTATACCACCATGTATCTGGTGTTCCACCGTATCCTACATAATCTTCTAATGTTATATCATTTACACCATCTAAAATATCTTGTTCTGTTAAGTCATATGCACTTACTATTACTTGGTAATCACCTGCTGGTAAGTCTGCTAATGTGATTTTTGAATCGAATAAATTATTTGAATAATCTTCATCATCGTTATATGCAATTACTGTTCCATCTGATGCTAATAAATATATCTGCGTATCTAAGGCTTCTACTTGTCCATCATTATCTAAGTTTCCTACCATTGTCTCTGTTACAATACTTAATGTTAATGCTCCTCCGCCATGTGTAAACGACCATTTATCTACACTTACATTCGTACTTCCAATCTCTACAATCTCACCTTGTACAAGTACTTGTGTTGTTCCATTCCCTGATTCTACTGTTCCTGGTATTGTTTGATTGATATTTACATCTTCTACTAATGGTTTATCATTTGTTCCTGTTACTACTAATGTTACTGTTGCTGGGTCACTCTCATTGTTCCCTGCTCCTGAATCATCTCTTGATACATATTCAAACTCTATTGTTAATTTATCATCTTTACTTAACGAATCGAAGTTTCCGGCTAAATCATATGTTCCTGCTGTTGCATCTAAGTTATCTACTCTTATTGCCATTGCATCTATTAATGTTTGGTCTGTTACTTCTACCCCATTTAACTTTAGGCTTATTCCATAATCATTCGCTTCATTTACATTTAACACTCCATACGTATGACTATCTGCTACATCTGCATCATACAGTGTCTCTAATGTTCCACTATATACTGTCTCATATCCATTTGTCTCTAATAATTCATCCAGAATCACAACATTTTCAACAATTGGCTTGTCATTTGTTCCAGTAATTGTTACTGTTACTAGTTGTGCTTCACTTTGTGATTGCTCATTCTCAATATCACCTGATACAATTCCTCTATTATCAGTAGCCGTATAATAAAAAGATACCGTTGCTATTTCATTTAAAGCTAAGCCGTTAAAATCTCCACTAATTGAAAAAGTACCTGTAGTAGGATCTATTGTTATTGGTGTTCCACTTAAAGTAACTGAGGTATTATCCACTGATACGGGGAAATCTATTGTTTCAAATAACTCATAGGTATGAGTATCATTTAAATCATCATCAGTAACAGTATCTAAGGCACCAACAAATGTGTTTGTATTTAATCCATCAAGTTCTTCATATACAATAACTCCACCTTCATTAACATCTACTTCTGTTATTTGTGGCTTATCATTTGTTCCTGTAATAACTAATGTAATAGTATGAACTTCACTATCTGAAGATTCATTGGTAGAAGTTGTTACCCCTATTCCTTGATTATCAGAAACGATATATGAAAAAGTAACTGTAGCACTTTCGCCTAATGATAAAGCATTAAAATTTCCACTAAAAGTATAGTCATAACTAAACTTACCATCAACATCTTCTGTTTCAGTAAACACAATTTGAAGACTTTCTAAATCAGAAACTGTAAACTTTGTTGTATTTTCAACGTCTAATACTACCGTAGCATTGAATAAATTAGATTCCATACTAATTGAAATAGTTTCTTCACCACTGCTAGCTGGTCTATCAACTAATGAAATTGTATGAGTATCATTTATATCATTATCTAAACCTGAAATTGTATTACTAAAAGTTGTTAAAGTATCTGCATTGGGATTAGGTACATCTGATGAATCTAATGTTTCAGAGATAACAAAAGTATTACCATTTCCTGAAGTATATGTGAAGTCATCCATTGCCCAGTGAGAACCAGTATTTTTTAATACTAATGTATCAATTTCACTCCAATTCAATTCGATAAAAGTAGAAGTTAGATTATTAATAGTTGAAGTTGAAGTATAAATTAAATTTCCATTTAAATAACCCTCTAAAGTTACATCTTGAGTAGAATCCCAAGCAGATGTCAAATTCATTGAATTAAATGTTGAAACTTCATCAAAAGTAAAAGTTGTTTCTTGAGGAGCATACCCGTTTAAAGCTACTTGATCTCCTGAAGTAGTACCAACTTCATATCCACTAGAACCATATGATGAACCTTTTACTACATATACATGATCATCCCAACTTAAACCTTCATAATTGTCTAATATTTTATAAGGAACTGAATCATCTGATCCATATTCAAGAACAACATCATCAAAACTAACAACAACTTTTTCTCCTTCAATAATTTCAGGCTTATCATTAGTACCAGTAATAGTCAGAGTAATAGTTTTTAATTCACTTACAGAATCTTCATTTGTAGTATCATCAGCTTCAGAATCCCCCGAAAACCCTCTATTATCATCTGCATAATATTGGAATGTGATTGTAGCTTGTTCACCTACTGCTAATTCATTAAAGTCTGCTTCAATATTATATTCCCATCCTCCACTTATTGTAGAATCTAAAGAAATATTTATAATATTTTCTTCTGTAATTATTGGGTTACCTAAACTATCTGTAGGTGAATCAATATTGATATCATCTTTAGTCACATTATTTTCAGTTTTCTGAACAATGTGTAGAGTATGATTATTATCTCTTATATCAGCATCAAGAATAGTTATTTCGCCATTGTAAATGTTATTTAAATCATCTTGTGTCCCATTACTATCATCTTTATCACTTGTTTCATATAGTGTATTTGTACCAAATTTATCTACTGTTAAAGATAAGATATCTAGCCATCCTCCATCTTGATTTCCAATTGGTGCAGCATTATACCAATCGTATGCAATAAATGTAATTTCACCTGAACCAAAGGGGATGCTAAATAAACCACTTCCTGTATCTGATTCATAATAACTTATAGCATTAGAAGGTAAAGAAGATTTTAAAACAGAATAAGTTCCATCTTCCCATGGTAAAGATGAAGGAGAATTTTCATATACAGTACCATCAGCTGCTAAAGTTTTATTAAATGTAGGATCAAAAGTAGATCCATCCACTAAACTAAATCCAAAAAGTTCATTTAAAAAGTTTGTATCATTACTTCTGTAGTCAGCATTTATTATAAGAGAACCACCATTTGAAACAAAATTTATAATCTCATTTTTTAAATCTGATGATAAACTTGAATAAGCTGTATTTTCATTTTCAGGTAATAAAAATGTGTCAGCATTTGATAATGCAGTTTGAAATGAAACTAAATCTAAGTCAGTTAATAAATCTACATTATAACCTTGAGAGATCAAAGTCTCTTTTACAGTAAAAGCTTCTTCACCAAGAGAAGAAGATGTACCTGAAAAAGTACTATTAAATAATACTACAACATTAGCAGAAGTATTAGCTTGAGAATCATCAGAGTATTGATCATCAGAAGTATCATTGATTCCATTTTCTATATCATTTACACTAATATCTTCAATCTCTGGTTTATCATTTAATCCATTAATAGTAATATTAAAGTCAAAAGAAGCTACTAACCCTTCAACATCAATACTTATAGTATCTAGTAAAGACTCAACATCATTTAAGCCTTGAATCTCTTCATTATCTTCAAATAAATCATAAGTCCAATTTCCTGCTGCGTCTATCGTAAATATTCCATATGCAGTAGTTGTACTTTGTGGAACAAAAGCCAAAATTCCATAATGTGGATCTGAAGCTACTAATGTTCCAGAAAGAACACCATTTTCATTTTGTCCTTGGTCTTCAGTAACTACTAAACTATTATCACCAATAAAACTTACATCATATGCATATGTAGGATCATCAGAACCACCTATACCTATTCTCCCAAATCCAATAATATTTCCACCACTATCAGCACTATCAGTAGCACCTAAAGCAACTGTTCCAGCTGGGTTTCCTGTTTGATCACTTGAAAGTGTTTCTCCACCAGCTGCGGCAGCTTCTAAATCATCAATTGTTGTCATTGATGCAAGTTTTTCTGTTCCCGCAAATACTTCAAATACTGGCAAGTCTGTATTATTTGTTAAAAGTATATTATTTAATGATTTTAAAATTAGAAAAATATCATTACCATCAGCATCTTTAAGAGAGATTCTTACATCACTATTATTTTCAAGAACTTCAAGTTTTGTTTCATCATAACTAGCATTACCAGATACCAATATCTTAAGTGATTTTATTCCATCTAGAACTAGTTCACCATTTTCATTTTTTGATAAGTTGTTTAAATCTACTAGTTTTCCATCGTTTTCTATTTTTATACTTTTATACATAAGAAGCCTCTATTAATAATTTTAAAAAATATATTTTATTATAAAAAAGTCTCTAAATTGTCACAAAATAAATTATTTTTAAAATGCGACTAGTTTGAGACTTTTATATTATTTTTTATGTGATAGTTACTATTAAAATCATCTAAAAAACAAGTAGTTTTTAGATGATTTAATAGCTTAATTATTTAGTTTATTTACGATTTTAATAAGATACTCAGCAGAGTTTTTAGCAGATGATTTTAAAAATTCATCGAAATCAAATCCAGCATCCATATCTGCTGTATCAGAGATTGCTCTTAAAATAAAGAACGGTACATTTAATGCATCACAAATAACTGCAACACTTGCACCTTCCATTTCTAAGGCATCAGCTTTAAATGTAGATTCAATAAACTCTTTTCTTTCACTTGAGTGAACAAATTGATCACCAGTAGCAATAGTTCCTTCTAGAACTTCAATACCATTTTCATGTGCTACATCAAAAGCTATTTGTCTAAGTTCTTTTGATGTTTCAACATACACTGCACCTTCAGGAACAAAACCGTGAGGATGTCCAAAAGCAGTAATATCTAAGTCATGTTGACAAAGCTTTTTTGCAATAATTAGATCACCAATTTTAAGTGTTGGATTTATTCCACCTGCAACTCCTGAAAAAAGAAGAGTATCACATCCAAATTTTTCAATCATAGTTGTAGCTGTTAAACTTGCAAATACTTTTCCAATCTTTGAATAAGCCACAACAATATCTAAACCATTATAAGTTAGTTCATAATATTTGTTTTTTGCAAATTCTGTAACTTTTACATTATCAAAATGAGCTAAAAGAGGTTCAATTTCCTCTTCCATAGCTCCCATAATTGCTAATTTAGTCATTTAATTCACCTAAAACTTTCTCTAATGATGCAAAATCACTTACATTTAAAGTTGGAGTTCCTTTACAAATCTTTCTATTTAATCCTTTTAAAACAATCCCATTTCCAAACTCGATAAATGTATCGACTTTTTCAGCATTAGCAATAATAGATTGTTTATATTTTACTGGGTTTGTTAATTGAGAAGTTAGAAGATCAATAGCTTCATCTTTTGTAGAATAAACTTCAGCTGTTACATTTGAAATAATAGGAGAGAATTCATCTTTTACATATTCTTCTAAATATGGTCGAATATTCTCTACAGCACTTGTTAAAAGTTCACAATGTGATGCAACAGACATATCAAGTACAATTGCTCGTTTAGCTCCAGCTTCTTTAAAAGTATCAACTAGAGACTCTAAATCTGCTTTAATACCAGCAAGTACAAGTTGTCCATCCATATTATAATTAGCAGGCCATACTTGTTTACCTTCAGATCTTTGTGTTTCACAAATATCTTCAACGATTTTATCAGCTAAGCCAACTAAAGCCATCATGCCTGCACCGCCACCAGCACAAGCTTCATTCATGAACAATCCACGTCTATGTACAAGTTCAACTGCATCTAAATAATCAATAGCACCAGCAGATACTAAAGCAGAAAATTCACCTAATGAATGTCCAAGTACAAATTCAGGGATAACATCGCATTTTTCTTTAAAAATTGCATTAGCAATAGAACTCACAAGTAATATTGCAGGTTGTGTAAACTCAGTCTTTCCTAGATTATCATTTTCTTGGAATAATAGTTCTTCAAAGTTAATATTTAATCTTTTACTAGCATTAGATATCATCTCTTTTGCAATATCATTATTTTCAAAAAAATCTTTACCCATACCAAGAGATTGACTTCCTTGACCTGGGAAAATGAAAGCTACTTTTTTCATATTTTCTAACCTTTTATAAAGTTTGTTTTTAAATTTTGAGCAATATTATACTCTTTTTTTATAGTCTATAAAATAAAAAAGCCCGAAAGTCTTAAACTTTCGGGCTTTTTATGTTTTTGTTGTAGTACAAAAATAAAATTTTTTAGCAACCTGCTAACTAATGACTACAACCACAACCACCTTGGGATGGTTGAGCGTCTGCAGGGTTCTCAGAACCACAACATCCACCGCCACCCATAGCAGCCATTCCACCAACAACACCAGTTTGAATTTCTTCTTCTGTTGCATCTCTAAGTGAAAGAATAGTTACTGAAAACATTAAAGTTTTTCCAGCCATTGGATGATTATAATCAATAGTTACTTCTTCATCAGTAAATGATTTAACATTAACTTGCACAGTTTCACCTTGCTCACCTGTACCGTATAAAACCATACCTTCTGCTAACTCAATACCAGCAAATTGCTCTTTTGGTAAAACTTGAACAGCTTCTTCTGAAAATTCACCATATGCTTCTGCAGGTTCTACCATAACATCAGCTGACTCATTTTCAGCCATTTCAATTACTTTAGATTCTAAACCTGGAATAATTTGACCTTTTCCAGAAATAAATTCTAATGGTGCTCCACCAACATTCGAATCTAGTTGTTCACCAGTATTCGCGTCTTTTAAATTGTATTCAATACCAATTACTTTTGACATTTTTATCCTTTATAAGTTTAATATTTTATTGTATATTTGATAAGTTTTTTGTGGCCATTTTCGCTTCTTTTGAATCTGGATAGATATCAATTAAAGAAGAATAGAAATTCGCCGCATTACTAAAATCTTTTATTTTTTCAAAAGAAATAGCACTATGAAGTAAAAGCTTAGGCATATACGATGCTTTGTCATAAAGCATTGCCGAAGTTTTAAAATAAGTTATTGCATCATTATATTTTTTTCGGTGATACCAAATCTCACCTAAATAATAATTGTTTGTTGCAGGCTTATAATTTGCAGCTATTAATTCCTCAAACATAGGAATCGCTTTTGTAAAATAATCCTTTTTAAATAACCTAATTGCTTCATTCATCATTGACTTCTTATCAGTTGTCGATGATATCTTTTTTGTTTTAGTTTTTGTTTTAGTTTTATTACTAGTTTTTACACCTAAAGATTTCTTTAGTGCATTAAACTCTGCTCTAGTAATAAACTGATTCATATTTGATTTAAATTCTTTATCTGAAATATAAGTCTTATTAATAGTATTTGTTGTTTTAGAAAGTTTTCCTATTGCATTTTTTAGACTAGCAATACTTTTTGCAAATTCTTCTTGCATAGTAAGCATTTGAGAGGTAACACTTTTTAAATCTTCAATATCTGTTGAATGTTTTTCAGTTAAAGTTGAATTCTCTTCAACTTTTTTTATAATTTCATTTATTTTTAAAACTGATTCATTCAATTTTTGAGAATCACCTTCATAAATTGATTCTAAACCATCAATTCTTTCATTTATTGATTCTTGAGTATATTTAAAACTTTTAACTTTTGAATCAATATTTCCTAAAGTTTTTTTGTTCTTTAAAATATTTTTTTCTGCAGAACTTAAACCATATGGGTTTTTTGAATCTAAATTACCTGCACCAAAAGCTGATACCTCATTGGCAAAGCTTAAAGTGCTAGATAATATTAGAGTAGATAGAAGTATTTTGTTCATAAATTATTTAACTAATTTGTGCTCTGATCTTCTGTTCTTTTGCCAACAAGCAGCATTCTTATCTGTACAAGCTGGATTACTCTCACCAAAACTTACTACAGTAACAGCTGAAGATGCAATACCTTCCATTACTAAACTATCTTTTACAACTTTTGCTCTTTTTAAAGCTAAAGCGTAGTTATATTCATCAGTTCCCCACTCATCAGAGTTACCTTCAACTTTGATTGTAGTACCTGCTTGAACACCAGATAATTTCATTGCATTAGATTTTGCAATTGCTTTTGTTTCAGCATTTAAACTATATTTGTCAAATGCAAAATAAATATTTTCAATGAACTCTTTCTTACCATTAATCATGTAATAGTAACCATTCTCAGCACTTTCTACTAATGCATCATTAACCATTTCATTTTGGATATTTGAATTGTCAATGTTATTTAACATAGTCTCAGAGTTTTTTGGAGTATCAGGTTGAGATACTTCAACTTCTTTTTGGCTACAACCAGTAAATAATACTGCTGCAACTAAAAAAGTGTAAATACTTAATTTCTTCATAGTTTGTTTCCTTATAAAAAATTTCCTCGATTTTACTAAATCTAAGCTTAATGGCTAATTACAGAAGTTTTGCGTGTTTATTTACATAAATTATTAATTGCATCTTCAATTGTATTAAACTTAAATTTAAAACCATTCCCTAATAGTCTTTTAGGTCTTACACATTGCCCATCTGTTAAAACTTTTGCCCCTTCACTAAAAATCATTTTTAAAATGAATTCAGGAACGGGAAGTACCGTAGGTCGAGATAAAGCTTTACCTAAAGTTTTAGTTAAAGCGAAATTTGTTGTTGATTCAGGTGATGTCAAATTAAAAATTCCATTAAGATTTTTATTTTCATAAATAAACATATAAGCACGTAATAAATCCTCTAAATGTATAAAAGAAAAACCTTGTTTCCCATTTCCAATTATACCACCAAGTCCAAGTTTAAAAGGAGTTATCATTTTAGCTAAAGCGCCACCTTTTCCTAGTACTATTCCAAATCTAAAAATTGCCGTTCTTATATTTAATTCTTCAGCCTTTAATGCTTCATCTTCCCAAGTTTTGCACAGTTTTCCTAGAAAATCATCTTCATATTCAAAACTTTCTTCATCATAACATTTAAGATTTTTATAAATTCCAACTGCAGAAGTAGATATAAATAGTTCAGGTTTTTCTTCTGCATTATGCATAGCTTCAATTAAAGCTTGCGTAGTATCAATTCTACTTGCAAATAGTATTTTCTTGTATGATTCACTCCATCTACTTATAATATTAGCACCTGCTAAATTTATAACAATATTAGAAGATTCAATAATATGAGTTAGTTTTTTTATATCTTTTAAATCATCTCTTTTAATACCTATTACTTTAAAACCTTTCGATTCAAATAGATTCTTAAGATTGGTTCCAACAAAACCTGATGAACCTGTTATAGAAATAGTTTTCATAAAAAATTCCTTTGAACTTTTCTTTTATTTATTATATTAAAAAAAATTATGATTTAAAGTTAAAAATAATTAATACATAGACTTTAAAAAAGTCTATGTATAAAATCTACCAATCAATAGATTGGATTTTCCCTTTTTTTAAAGGAAATAAAAATGATTTAGAATGATTAAGTCTAATAATTCCGATAGAACTTCTATCTTTTATATTTTTTAAGAAAATTACTGATTCTCCATCACGTGAAAATTTTGGGAATTGATTACTTCCATTAGATGTCAATCTTTTTAAAAAAGAACTTTTAGTCGACATTAAATATAAATTAAAAGTATAAGTACCAAATTGATTATCTCTGTCTCTACTAGTATAGATAACAAAATCTTTATGAGTTGTTGCAGATGAATTATTTCTTCCATGATAAACTAATCTTTCGACACCCCTACTTCCAAGTTTTTTTGAAAAGATATTTGGGTATTTTAATCTATCAGAGGCAAATACAATTTTTGAATCATTTTCAACAAAATTAGCTCCAACATCAATGCCTTTATATGTTGTCAATCTAATTTTAGATTTTTTTCTTATATCATAAAGCTGTCTCTTATACACATCTCCGAGCCCACGAGACCAGAGAGG
>OJIJ01000043.1_pt1 | contig 20217 bp, 31 predicted proteins | sample 1595891 | NCBI WGS metagenome assembly OJIJ01 (sample SAMN05416853, study PRJEB24817) | seawater metagenome | isolation source: Sea water | place: Canada:Atlantic | collected 2013-11 | reverse complement strand
TATTAATTCCTTATATAAAAGAAGAACTTTAATAAAATTGTTCTTTAATTTATATAAAAGAAAATCTTGTAGTTAACTTAAAAGAGCATAATTATAAAGTAAGTTATCCTTTTTAAAAGGAAAATAAATAGTAGAAAAACTGAGCTAAAGACCATAAAGCTTGACATTTAATCTACTTTGAGTTATAATCCGCGTCCACTAAAAGTGGTTAGAGTGTTTTTTTAACACATCTAACGAGTTCTTTAAAGGAAATATATGGAAAAAATTAGATTAAAGCTTAAAGCTTATGATCATAGAGTTTTAGACAGAAGTGTTGCTTCAATAGTTGAAGCCGTTAAACGAACTGGTGCAGAGTTGAGAGGTCCAATACCTTTACCAACTAAGATTAGAAAGTACACAGTTATAAGAGGTCCTCACGTTAATAAATCATCGAGAGAACAATTCGAAATCAGAGTGCACACAAGAATGATTGATATCATTGCTGCTACTCCTGATACGGTTGATTCGTTAATGAAACTTGACTTAGCTCCAGAAGTTGATGTTGAAGTTAGATCAATGGGTCAAGAATAGAAAGGGTATAGATGGAATTCATAGTAGAAAAAATCGGTATGAGCAGAACTATTTCAGTTCCTGCGGTTCCTGTTACACTTTTAAAAGTTCTTGATACAAAAGTATGTGACGTGGCTGACGGTGTAGCATTTGTTTCTTATTCATTAGGTAAAAAAATGAATAAAACAATTGAAGGACAACAAAAGAAATTTAACTTGTCTAAAGAGTTTAACAGATTTGCAACAATTAATGTAGCAAATACTGAAGCTGGTGATTTAGATGTTTCTGGTTTATCAGAAGCAAAAGTTTTAAAAACAACTTTTACAACAAAAGGTAGAGGTTTCTCTGGTGTTGTTAAAAGATGGAACTTTGCTGGTGGTAGAGCTTCTCACGGACATAGAATGGGTAGACGAACTGGTTCTATTGGTATGTGTGAATGGCCAGGACGAGTAATGCCAGGTAAAAAAATGCCAGGACAATACGGAAATACAACAAATTCTGTTAAAAATGATGTTATTTCATTTGATGCAGAGACTGGTATTTTAGTTGTAAAAGGTGCTGTTTCAGGACCAAATGGTGGATTAGGAAAAGTAAGGATTGCTAAATGAGTAATGCAGTAGTAGTAAAATCAAGTGAGTTACCAGAATCTTATAAAGATATCAACTCACATAACTTATACTTATATGTTAAATCATATCTAGCAGCTCTAAGAGCAAATACAGCTAGAGTAAAAAACAGATCTGAAGTAAGCGGTGGTGGTAAGAAACCTAAAGCTCAAAAAGGTTCTGGTGGTGCTAGATGGGGTTCTAAAAGATCTCCTTTATTCGTAGGTGGTGGTCAAGTTTTTGGTCCTACTAAAAGAAACTATAACCAAAAGATCAATAAGAAACAAAAAGTTTTAGCATTAAGCTTTGCTATTAATGCTCAAGCTGAAAAAGGTTCTTTATTTGTAGCTGATTCAATTGCAATTGAATCTGGTAAAACTAAAGATGCGCTTTCAATTATTAATGAATTAAACCAAAGAGATACTCTTATAGTTGTTGAATCAATTGAAGAGAAAACATACCTAGCGTTTAGAAACATTAAAAATTGTTACATGATTGAAAAACAAGAAGTTAATGCATATTTAATTTCAGCGTATCATTCAGTACTAATTGAAAAATCAGTACTTGATTCATTAACTAAAGAGGCGTAGAGATGGCAGATATTACAGATATTAAAGCAATATTATATACAGAAAAGACAATCGAGCTTCAAGAAAACGGCGTAATCGTTGTTCAAACTAGTCCTAGAATGACTAAAAGCGGTTTAAAAGAAGTATTTAAAGAGTATTTCGGTGTTACACCATCAAAAATTAACTCTTTAAGACAAAATGGAAAAGTAAAGAAATTTAGAGGAAAGACTGGTAAAAGACCAGATTTCAAAAAATTCTACGTTACATTACCAGAGGGCGCTGAAATAGCGAACCTTTCGGCTTAAGGGGATTATAGATGGCAATTAAAAAATTTAGACCAATAACTCCTGCTAGAAGATTTATGTCTGTTATGGATACTTCTGATATTACTTCTAAACCAACAGTTAGATCTTTACTTGTAAGAGTAAAAGCTTCAGCTGGTAGAAATAATAACGGTAGAATTACTTCTAGACACAGAGAAGCAGGTGCTAAGAAATTATATAGAATTATTGATTTCAAAAGAAACAAATTCGGTGTTCCAGGGACTATTTCAACTATTGAGTACGACCCATACAGAAACTGTAGAATTTGTTTAGTTACTTATTTAGATGGTGATAAAAGATATATTTTACAACCTTCTGGATTAACTGTTGGAGATAAAATTCAAGCTGCAGAATCAGGACTTGATATTTTACCAGGTAATACAATGAGACTTATCAACATTCCTGTTGGTACAATGGTTCATAACATTGAAATGAAACCAGGTAAAGGTGGACAAATTGCAAGATCTGCTGGTGGATACGCTCAAATTATGGGTAGAGAAGACAAATATGTAATTATGAGACTTCCTTCTGGTGAAATGAGAAAAATCTTAGGTGTATGCCTTGCTACTATCGGAATCGTTGGAAACGAAGATTTCTCTAACATGGTTGTTGGAAAAGCAGGTCGTCAAAGACACTTAGGAAAAAGACCTCAAACAAGGGGATCAGCAATGAACCCTATTGATCACCCGCATGGTGGTGGTGAAGGTAAGACTAACTCAGGTAGACATCCGGTAACTCCATGGGGTATGCCAACTAAAGGTTACAAAACTAGAAAGAAAAAAGCTAGTGATAAGTTAATCATTTCAAGAAGAAAGAAGTAAGGGTTTAAGATGGCAAGATCAATAAAAAAAGGTCCATTTGTAGACGCACACTTAATGAAAAAAGTATTAAAAGCTGTTGAAGCTAATGATAAAAAACCAATTAAAACATGGTCAAGAAGATCTATGATTTTACCTGACATGATTGGTTTAACATTTAATGTGCATAACGGAAGAAACTTTGTACCTGTAAATATTACAGAAAACCACGTTGGATATAAGTTAGGTGAATTTGCACCAACTAGAACATTCAGAGGACACAAAGGTTCTGTACAAAGAAAGGTTGGATAATGGCTAGAGCAATTTTAAAATTTATCAGATTATCACCAACTAAAGCAAGACTTATTGCTAGAGAAGTTCAAGGTATGAATGCAGAATATGCAATCGCATCATTAGAATTTACTCCTAATAAAGCTGCTGGAATTATTTCAAAAGTTATCGCATCTGCTGTTGCGAATGCAGGTTTAGAGCCAGAAGATGCAATTATTACTTCTGCTAGAGTTGATAGAGGTCCAGTTCTTAAGAGATTTACTCCAAGAGCAAGAGGAAGTGCATCACCAAAACATAAACCAACTGCGCATATCATGATTGAAGTAGCTGCTGCTGAAAAAGGAGATAAGTAATGGGTCAAAAAGTAAATCCAATAGGTTTAAGATTAGGTATAAACAGAAACTGGGATTCTAGATGGTTCCCAAAATTTTCTACTATGCCTGCTAACGTTTCAGAAGATGATAAAATCAGAAAATTCGTTAAAAAAGAATTATACTATGCAGGTGTTGCTGCTACTATCGTAGAAAGAACTGCAAAAAAAGTTAGAGTTACTATCGTTGCTGCTAGACCTGGTATCATTATTGGTAAAAAAGGTGCAGACGTTGAGAAACTTAAGAACAACCTTTCTAACTTAGTTGGAAAAGAAATTGCTGTAAATATTAAAGAAGAGAGAAAACCACAATTATCTGGTCAACTTTCTGCTGAAAATGTTGCACAACAATTAGAAAGAAGAGTTGCATTTAGAAGAGCTATGAAAAGAGTTATGCAAAATGCAATGAAAGGCGGAGCTAAAGGTATTAAAGTTTCTGTTTCTGGTAGACTTGGTGGAGCTGAAATGGCAAGAACTGAGTGGTACTTAGAAGGTAGAGTTCCTTTACATACTTTAAGAGCAAGAATTGATTATGGATTTGCTGAAGCTCATACTACTTATGGTTGTATTGGTATTAAAGTTTGGATCTTTAAAGGTGAAGTACTTGCAAAAGGTATTCCAACTGAAAAAGATACTGATTCTAAACCAAAAAGAAGACCACAAAAGAGAAGAGGTAAATAATTATGTTAATGCCTAAGAGAACTAAATTTAGAAAAGTAATGAAAGGTCGTAATAGAGGTAAGTCTATGAGAGCTAATACTCTTGCTTACGGAGATTACGGACTTAAAGCTGTAGAGCATGGAAGAATTGATTCTAGACAAATCGAAGCTGCCAGAATTGCTATGACTAGAAAAGTTAAAAGAGAAGCGAAAGTTTGGATTATGGTATTCCCAGACAAGCCACTTACTGCTAAGCCATTAGAAACAAGAATGGGTAAAGGTAAAGGTGCTGTTGATAAATGGGTTATGAACATTAAGCCAGGTAGAATTTGTTTTGAAATGGCAGGGGTTGATGATACATTATCAAGAGCCGCTTTAACTTTAGCAAGACATAAATTACCATTTAAAACTAAAATTGTAACAAGAGATAGCGAAAATGATTTATTCTGATATTAAAGACAAAAGTTTACTAGAGTTAAACGAGTTATTAAAAGAGAAAAAGGTGCTTCTTTTTGAATTAAAAGCTAAGCTAAAAACTATGCAGTTAACAAACACGTCTGAATTAAGAGTTGCGAAAAAAGATATCGCACAAATTCAAACAGCTATTACTGCTGTAAAAGCTAACTAAGGATCCAAAGTATGAGTACACATAAAAACGAGATTCAAGGTGTAGTGGTAAAAATTTCTGGAGACAAAACTGCGTCAGTATTAGTTACTAGACAAGTTATGCACCCAAGATATCACAAGACTGTGAAAAGATTTAAAAAGTATTTAGTACATGATGAAAGAAATGAGTTAAAAGAAGGGGATACAGTAACTGCGGTTGAGTGTAGACCTTTATCTAAAACTAAATCTTTCAGATTGAAGACTATTGTAGCTACAGGAGTTAACTAATGATTCAAAGTTTTACTAGATTAAATGTAGCTGACAACACTGGTGCCAAAGAGATCATGTGTATCAAAGTTCTTGGTGGATCTAAGAGAAGATATGCATCTGTTGGTGACGTTATTGTTGCTTCTGTTAAAAAAGCTATTCCTACTGGAAAAGTTAAAAAAGGTCAAGTAGTTAAAGCTGTAGTTGTAAGAACTCATAAAGAGATTCAAAGAGAAAATGGTTCTTTAATTAGATTTGATGATAACGCTGCAGTTATTTTAGATGCTAAAAAAGACCCAATTGGAACAAGAATCTTTGGACCAGTTGCAAGAGAAGTTAGATATTCAGGATTCATGAAAATTGTTTCACTTGCTCCGGAGGTATTATAATGGCTGTTAAATTAAAAATTAAAAAAGGTGATACTGTAAAAATTATCGCTGGTGATGATAAAGGTAAAACTGGTGAAGTTTTACAAGTTTTACCATCTACATTACAAGTAATTGTAAAAGATTGTAAAGTTGCTAAAAAAACAGTTAAGCCTGATCAAGAAAAAAACCCTGAGGGTGGATTTGTAAACAAAGAGATGCCAATTAACATCTCTAATGTGGCAAAAGTAGAAGGTGAATAAGATGGCATCAAGATTACAAGAAAGATATAATTCAGAAATTAAACCAGCTTTAGAAGCAGAGTTTCCAAAAAACAAAATGTTAACTGCAAAGTTAAACAAAGTTGTTATCTCTGTTGGTGCTGGTGAAGCTATGAAAGATAGTAAATTAATGCAAAATATTCAAGATACTATCTCTTTAATTGCTGGTCAAAGAGCTGTTAAAGTTATTGCTAAAAAATCAGTTGCTGGTTTTAAAGTAAGAGAAGGTTACCCTGTAGGTATTAAAGTAACTCTAAGAGGTGAACAAATGTATAACTTCTTAGACAAACTTTGTTCTGTAGCATTACCAAGAGTTAAGGATTTTAGAGGTCTTAACAGAAATGGTTTTGATGGTAGAGGAAACTTCAACTTTGGATTAGATGAACAATTAATGTTCCCAGAAGTTGTATATGATGATATTATTAAAACTCATGGTATGAATATTTCAGTAGGAACAACTGCTAATGATGATGCTGAAGCATATAAATTATTAGAATTAGTTGGAATTCCATTTTCAAAAGGAAGAGTGTAATGGCAAAGAAATCAATGATTGCTAAACAAAAGAGAACTCCTAAGTTTTCTTCAAGAGCATATACAAGATGTACTGTTTGTGGTAGACCACATTCAGTTTACAGAGACTTTGGTTTATGTAGAATTTGTTTAAGAAAAATGGCTAACGAGGGATTACTTCCTGGCGTTAGAAAATCTAGTTGGTAGGAGAAATTAAGCTATGATGAATGATATAATCGCAGATGCTTTAACAAGAATTAGAAATGCTGCAATGAGAAAATTAGAAGTTGCAACATTATTACATTCTAATACTGTAGTTGGTGTTTTAACTGTATTACAAGCAAAAGAATACATTGAAGGTTTCAAGGTAATTGACGGAGCGAACAATAAAAAAACTGTTCAAGTGACTTTAAAATATGATGATAACGATAATTCAGTTATCAACGAAATTAAAAGAGTTTCTACTCCAGGAAGAAGAGTTTATAAAAACGCTTCTGAACTTAAATCTTTTAAAAATGGATATGGTACAATCATTGTTTCTACAAACAAGGGTGTAATCGCTAACGATGAAGCTTTCGCTTCTAAAGTTGGTGGTGAGTTACTATGTACAGTATGGTAGGAGAGTGTAATGTCTAGAATTGGAAAAAAACCTATCACTATCCCATCAGGAGTAGAAATTACTGTTGATGGTTCAGTTGTTAATGTTAAAAAAGGAAACAAAACTATTCCTGTGGAAACACATGGAAGAGTTGGTGTTGAAGTTGTTGATGGAAATGTTACACTTGCAAGAGTTGGTGAAACAAAAGAATCTGCAGCTTTCTGGGGAACTTATAGAGCTTTAATTAGCAATGCAGTTGATGGATTAAATAAAGGTTTTAGTAAATCTTTAGAAATCAACGGTGTTGGTTATAGAGCTGCTGTTAAAGGCAAAGTTTTAGAACTACAATTAGGATACTCTCATCCAATTAACTATGAAATCGCTGATGGATTAGAAATTACTGTTGAGAAAAACTTAATTCATGTAAAAGGTGCTGACAAACAACAAGTTGGTCAAGCTGCTGCAATTATAAGAGGCTACAGAAAACCAGAACCGTACAAAGGTAAAGGTGTGAAGTATACTGACGAGCATATCGTTAGAAAAGCCGGAAAAACTGCGAAGTAAGGTGTAAAAAATGAGTAGAGCAAAAGATTTAGCTAAAAAGAACTCTTTAAGAGCTATTAGAAAAAGAAGAGTTAGAGGTAATATTTCAGGAACTGCGCAAACACCTAGAGTAACTATTTTTAAATCAAATAAGTACTTAAGTGCACAAGCAATTGATGATGTTGCTGGTGTTACATTAGCAGCAGTAAATTCTAAAGCGTTAGAACTATCTTCTAACAAAGAGAATGCAGTAAAAGTTGGAGCAGCATTTGCTGAAACTTTAAAATCAAATAATATTGAAACAGTAGTTTTTGATAGAAACGGTTACCTTTATCATGGTGTAGTTGCAGCATTTGCTGACGCATTAAGAGATAATGGTATCAAACTATAAGGGTTAATGATGGCAGCAGTAAATAGAGAAGATTTTCAAGAAGCAATCGTTAAAATCGGAAGAGTAACAAAAGTTGTAAAGGGTGGTAGAAGATTCAGATTTACAGCTTTAGTTGTTGTTGGTGATAAAAACGGTACAGTTGGATTTGGTACAGGAAAAGCAAAAGAAGTTCCTGATGCAATTAAGAAAGCTTTAGATGATGCATTCAAATCATTAGTTAAAGTTCATCTTAATGGTACAACTATTAATCACGACATTGAACATAAATATAATGCAAGTAAAATTTTATTAAAACCAGCATCTGAAGGTACAGGACTTATCGCAGGTGGTGCGGCAAGACCAGTTCTTGAGCTTTCTGGAATTAAAGATATTATTGCAAAATCTTTAGGTTCAAATAATCCAAATAACCTTGTACAAGCTACAGTTGAAGCTTTATCAAGAATCAAAGGATAATCAGATGGTATTAGAAAACTTACAACCAGCATCTGGTAGTACAAAAAATGTTAAAAGAGTTGGTAGAGGTCAAGGTTCAGGAATGGGTAAGACAGCTACTAGAGGAAATAAAGGTCAAAAGTCTAGATCTGGATACAAAATTAAAAGAGGTTTCGAAGGTGGTCAACAGCCAATTCAAAAGAGACTTCCAAAGATTGGATTCTTTTCAAGAGTAGCAAAACCTTATTCAATCAATGTTGATAAGATTAAACAAGTTGCAGAACTTGAAGAAATTACACTTGATTCAATTAAAGCTGTTTTCAAACTTTCTAGAAGTGTTACAAAAGTTAAATTAATTGGAACAGCTGCTAAAGATTTAGCATCTAAAATTAAAGACGAAAACGTTACTACAACTGGAAAGTAATTATGAGTAAAGATCTGATAAATAAGATTCTTGTTACATTAGGTTTTATATTAATGTACCGGTTACTGGCTTATGTGCCAGTACCTGGTGTTAATATTGACGTAGTTAAAGAATTCTTCGATTCAAATGCAAACAATGCATTAGGTCTTGTTAATATGTTCAGTGGTAATGCAGTTGAAAGACTTTCAATTATCTCTTTAGGTATTATGCCATACATTACAGCTTCAATTATTATGGAGCTACTAGCCGCAACTTTCCCTGCTTTAGGTAAAATGAAAAAAGAAAGAGATGGGATGCAAAAATATATGCAAATCATCAGATATACAACTATTGTTATAACTCTTATCCAATCTATTGGTGTATCAATGGGTCTTAATTCATTAACTGGTCAAAATGGTCAAAGTGCAATTTCAATTGATATGGATACATTTGTAGCTGTATCATCAATTTCTATGTTAACTGGTACTATGCTTCTTATGTGGATTGGTGAACAAATCACACAAAAAGGTATTGGTAATGGTATTTCATTAATTATCTTCGCTGGTATTGTTTCTGCAATTCCAAGTGCAATTGGTGGAACTATTGATTTAGTTAACAATGGACAAATGAATTTCTTAACAGTAATTGCTATTGTAGTTATTATTTTAGCAACAGTAGGTGCTATTATTTATGTTGAATTAGGTGAAAGAAGAGTACCTGTTTCTTACTCAAGAAAAGTTATGATGCAAAATCAAAGCAAGAGAGTAATGAACTATATTCCTATTAAAGTAAACCTAGCAGGTGTTATTCCTGCAATTTTTGCTTCAGCAATATTAATGTTCCCTGCTACAATTTTACAAGGTTCTCAAAATGAGTACCTTTTAATAATTGGAGACTTTTTAAGTCCTCAATCATATACTTTTAATGTATTTATGTTCTTATTTGTAGTTTTCTTTGCATTCTTTTATGCATCAATTACATTTAATGCAAAAGATATTTCAGAAAATTTAAAGAAACAAGGTGGATTTATCCCAGGTGTTAGACCAGGGGCAAGTACAGCTGAGTTTTTAAATGAAACTGCAAGTAGACTTACTTTTTGGGGTGCTATATATTTAGGTGCTATTTCAACTGTTCCATGGCTTTTAGTAAAAGCAATGGGAGTTCCTTTCTATTTTGGAGGAGTTGCAGTACTTATCGTTGTTCAAGTTGCTATTGATACAATGAGAAAGATTGAAGCACAACAATATATGAATAAATATGAAACTTTAAGTGCAGTTGGACTGTAAAGTAACATGGCTATTCCTTTAAGAAAACCTAATGAAATTTCAAAACTTCGCACTGCATCTCTTGCAGTTGCGAAGACTTTACAATATTTAGAACAAAATGTTACAGCTGGTATGACTTTGAAAGAAGTTGATACTTTGGGTGAAAAATTCTTAAGAGATTTAGGCGCACGCCCATCTTTTAAAGGTTTATACGGTTTCCCTGCTGCTGTTTGTACATCTCTTAATGAAGTTATTATTCATGGAATTCCAGATGATACTGTATTAAAAGAAGGCGATATTTTAGGTATTGATATTGGTAGTGAAATTGATGGATGGTATGGTGACGCAGCAATTACTATGCCTATAGGAAAAATATCAAAAGAAGATGAAGAGTTAATTGCTTGTTCAAAAGATGCTTTATATTATGCTATTGATATTATTAAAGAAGGTATGAGATTTAAAGAATTATCAAAAGAGATTGAAAATTTTATTGTCTCTAAAGGTTATCAACCATTAGTAAGATTTTGTGGACATGGTATAGGTAAAAAACCGCACTGTGAACCAGAGATCCCAAATTATGTTGATGCACCAAATCTTAAATCTGGTCCAAAAATTAAAAATGGAATGGTATTCTGTTTAGAACCAATGATTTGTCAGAACGGACGTGAACCAGTTATTTTAGAAAATGATTGGGATGTTGTCTCTGAAGATAGATTACGTGGGAGTCATTATGAGCATACAGTTGCTGTTATTGATGGAAAAGCAGTTATTTTAAGTAAAGTAGAAGAGTAAACTTAGGAGTTGAAGTGTCAAAAGATGATGTAATAGTAATAGATGGAAAAGTTACAGTAGCTTTACCAAATGCAATGTTTAAAGTTGAGTTAGATAATGGTCATATGGTGTTATGTCATATCTCAGGAAAAATGAGAATGCATTACATTAAAATTTTACCAGGTGATAAAGTTAAAGTAGAAATTACTCCTTATTCACTTGATAAGGGTAGAATTACTCACCGATATAAATAATTATTGAGAGGTAATATAGAAATATATTATCTCTTCTTTCTTTTTTTATGATATAATACTTAAAATAATTTTTGAAAAGTATATATATATGAAAGATATTACAGAAATAATTAAAACTACACTAAAAAATCTAGAAAAGAACAACATACTCCCAACCCCCATAAATTTTGAAAAAGAATTTTCATTTATACTAAAACAAACAGATTTGATTTTAGAAGAATATGTTGAATTTGACTATATTATCGAGTCTTTAAGTACAGAGGAAAAGAATTCTCTTAACAAAAATGAAATTTCTACTTTTAAAGATTTATCAAACTTGTTAAATAATAGAATTAAAGAATCTCAAATTAAACATTTTTTAAAAGATTTTTCTTACTTTATGTCTCCTTCAATTAATAATGATATTAAAACTGAAATAAATAAGCTATGTAGTGATATCGCAACTAAACCAAATCACTTAATAAATAATGAAACAATTAGAAGTTTACGAAAACTAACAGAGAGAAGAATTAAAAGCGATAAATCAGTATTTAATGAAAAAACTACGGATGTAAAAAAACTTATACTCTTTTTGGGTGATCATTTTAAAAAAACTTTAAAACAAAATAATATAACAGTATCAGAAATAATAGATATTAAAAATGATATAAAAAATCTTGATCTTTCAGCTTCATCAAAAAATGATTTAAATGATTTAGAAAACAAATTAATGAGTGTTATGGACAGATTTGAAAAATCAATGGAATCTACAAGAGAAGGTATTATAAGTCGTCAAACACAAAATGATTATTTATACGAACAAATTGAAGAATTACAATGTAGTTTAAATAAGGCAGAAGAAGAAAAATCGATTGATTATTTAACTGGAGTGTTAACCAGACGTGCCTACGATATCGAGTTAAAAAGAGTAGAAGAACATTTTGAAATTTTTGATTCTAATTATGCAATTATTTTTTATGATTTAGACCATTTCAAAAAAATTAATGATACTTATGGCCATGACTGTGGAGATTCCATCCTTTCAACATTTGCATCAATATTAAATAAATTAACTCGCACTGAGGATATCATATCTCGATATGGTGGTGAAGAATTTATATCTATAGTTCATTATAGTAATAAGTTAGAAATTGAAAGTTACTTAAGAAGAGTGAAAAATATTATTACTAATAATAGATTTATTTATGGTGATGTAAAAATAAATGTAGAGTTTTGTGCTGGTGTTGCATTTAGAGAAAATTATAATTCTTATTCTGAAGCAGTAAAAACAGCGGATAGTCTTCTATACAAAGCAAAAAAAGAAGGTCGAAATAAAATCGTTTTGGATTCTAAAATAGAGTTTTAATATCAAGTAATACAAACTTATGGAGCTTTGTAATTAATCTATCGCGCCTTTAAAAAGTAAATCAATTCTTAGGCTCCATAACTTTATATACTTTTATGATACTCTACTTTTTGTTAAATCTATCTCATTCTCAATAAATTGTTTTTGTGTAATCATAAAAGCTAAATGTTTTTTTAATAATTCTCTATCTTTATATGATTCAATAATAAATTCGTAAAGTTTAGGTCTATTCTTTTTCCAATTGTGTAATGTTGTTTTATTTACTTCTAAATCAGATTCTAATTTTCTAAAACTTGGTGCTGTCATTATTATTCCTTTAAAATTAAACAATTGTACAAATAATTTGAACAAATGTCAATATAAATGAATAATATGTACATATAATTGGGACAAATAAGCTTAAAAGTAGTTTTTTTGTACAATTCTTAATGACAAAAGCAGTAAAAAATAGAATTTTATATCAATTAAATTTTCTTAAAACAATTGGTTATGATTACCACTCAATGATAAAATTTGCTAATAAAGAAGTTAATAGTAATTCATTACCAAATAATATAGAAGAGTTAAAAACAGTGGTTGAAAATTGTTATTTATGTGAATTGTCAAAGACGAGAAAGAATGTACTCTTTGGAGAAGGAAACATAAATGCTTCATTAATGTTAATTGCTGATGAACCAACTGCAAGTGAAGATGAATTGAAGAGTTTTTATGTGGGAAAGACTGGTGAGCAATTAGTTAAAATGATAGAAAATGTCTTACCTTTAAAAAAAGAAGATGTATATATAACTAATTTAGTTAAATGTAAAAGTGCAAATGGAATTAATGCATCTCACTATAGTAGCTGTAGTACATATTTACATAAACAAATTGATCTTGTTAATCCAAAGTTAATTGTTACATTTGGAGAAAAAGCTTATCAATATTTATGTAATGACAATAGTTCCTTTAATAAAGTTAGAGGACAAATCATGAGTTTTAAAGAATATCAAGTTATACCAACACATAGTGTTAGTTATCTTATTAGAAACCCGTCTTCTAAAAAAGAAGCTTTTTACGACATGTTGAAAATAAAATCTATTTTGGAGTTAAGTTGAAAAATCTATTAATAATATTATTATCTTTTTTTATTTTTGTAGGATGTACTACAAAACCTGTTGTTGTCCCAAAGGATACTGTTCTAAAACCTTCTGAACCAGTTGTTGAAATACCTGAAGTAATTGAACCTGAACCAGAAATAGAACCAATTCCTGAAGAAATTGTAATTGCTGATGATAATTTAAATAGAATTGCTATTATTTATCCTTCTCGTATAGTTGGTAAATATGCAAAAAGCACAATTAGTACAATTAGTGCTTTTTTACTTTTTAATAATCAAGCATTTGAAATTCAAACATTTGATACATACGATGAAAATCCACATAATATTACAAGAGAGTTAATTAATTTAAATGAAAAAGGTTTTACTAAAGTAATTGCTCTTTTCACTCAAAATGGTTTTGATATTTTAAATTCTTTAGAAGAATCAAGACAATCAAAAATGTATTTTCCTTTAATTAATAAAAACGAAATAGTTACTGAAAATGAAAACTTTATTTTTGGGGGCATATCTTATCAAGATCAATTAGATTTACTTCAAGGTCTATCCAATGGAAGAAACACTATGTTTTACAAAAAAGGTGGATATACTGAAAACAAATTAAAAGATTTATATTTAAATAGTTTTTCAAATACAGGTATTATTAAAGAAATACAAAGAAAACAAAACAATTATAAAAGTGTTATGAAAGACAAAAGAATGGTTGGTACTACTATTTTATTAAATACATATCCTGTAAAATCATCAATAATTCTATCTCAATTGACAGCCTTTGAAATATACCCTTCAAAAGTTTTATCAACACAAATTAATTATAATCCAATTTTAGTGAAACTAACACAAGCAAGAGATAGAAAGAATTTATATATTGCTAACTCTATTGGTAAAGTTGACAGTTTTATAGAAGATTATACAAAACTTCTAGGTTCTGATATAACTTATAACTGGGTTGATTATTCATCTTTAGTAGGGGTAAATTATCTTTTAAATGAAAATGAGTCAGAAATTATCAGAACACAAGTAATAGATAATCAAGTTGACTATGAACCAACTCTATATAAAAGTACTTCTTATGGTTTTCAAGAAGTATTATTGAATTAAAAAATTAAGTATCATTTTGATATAATCGCGAATAATTAATAAAAAAGAATAAAAGACGGAGTCAGATTTGAGAACGCATTATTGTACAGACGTAAACGAAAATAACATTGGTGAAACAGTTACTGTTGCTGGTTGGGTAAATAGCAGACGTGATCACGGTGGAATTATATTTATAGATTTAAGAGATAAAGGTGGAGTAGTTCAACTAGTAGCTGACCCAGCTGATTGTAAAGAAGCATTAGAAACTGCCGAAACAGTTAGAGATGAATTTGTTTTAATAGCAACTGGAAAAGTTAGAGCTAGAGGTGAAGGATTAGAAAACCCTAATTTAGCAACTGGTAAGATTGAAATTATTTTAGAAAAACTTGTTATTGAAAATAAATCTAAGCCTATGCCTTTTGATTTAAATGATGAAAAAGTAAATGATGAAATTAAATTAAGAAATAGATTTTTAGAATTAAGATCTGCAAAAATGTTAGATATCTTTAAATTAAGATCTAAAGCAGCTATTCAAGTAAGAAATACACTTGATGAGTTAGGTTTTTTAGATGTTGAAACTCCAATTTTAACTAAATCTACTCCAGAGGGAGCTAGAGATTATCTTGTACCTTCAAGAGTTCATGGTGGAGAGTTTTATGCACTTCCTCAATCTCCACAATTGTTCAAACAATTACTAATGGTTTCTGGATTTGATAAATATTTCCAAATTGCTAGATGTTTTAGAGATGAAGATTTAAGAGCAGATAGACAACCTGAATTTACTCAAATAGATGTTGAAATGTCTTTTTGTGACCAAGAAGATGTAATTAAAGTTGCTGAAAAAGTAATCACTGATGTATTTAATAAATGTGGTAAACCAGTACCAGCTACTTTCCCAAGAATGAAATACTGGGATGCAATGGAAATGTATGGTTCTGATAAGCCTGATACTAGAATAGATATGCCATTAGTAGATGTAATTGATATTTTTGCAAACTCTACAAATGAAATTTTTGCTTCAATTGCAACTGACAAAAAGAACAATAGAATTAAAGCTCTTAAATGTCCAAATGGTGATAATATTTTCTCAAAAAGACAAATGAAAGGTTTTGAAGACTACGTAAGAAAATTTGGAGCTAAAGGTCTTGGTTATTTCCAAATGAAAGAAGATGGTCTTAAAGGTCCGCTTACAAAATTCTTTTCAGAAACTGATTTAGAAGAAATTGTAAAAACAACTGAACTTAAACTTGGTGATGTTGTATTCTTTGGAGCTGGAGATAAAAAGACTGTATGGGATTATATGGGAAGATTTAGACTTTATTTAGCTGAACAAATGGATATTATTCCTGCTGATACTTTTGAATTCCTATGGGTTACTGATTTCCCAATGTTTGAAGTTGAAGATGGTAGAACAAAAGCACTTCATCATCCATTTACAATGCCTAAATCACTTGAAGATACTTCAGATTTAGAAGCTATTGAATCAATTGCTTATGATATCGTTTTAAATGGTACAGAGCTTGGTGGTGGTTCAATTAGAATTCATAAAGAAGAGATTCAAGCAAAAGTATTTGAACTTATGGGTATCTCAGACGAAGAAGCAAGAGAGAAATTTGGTTTCTTACTTGACGCACTTCAATATGGAGCTCCATCACATGGTGGATTTGCAATGGGTCTAGATAGACTTATCATGTTACTTGCTGGAACTGATTCAATTAGAGATGTAATTGCCTTCCCTAAAACTCAAAAAGCTCAGTGTTTATTAACTCAAGCACCAAGTCCAGTTGATGCTGAACAATTAAAAGATTTAAGCTTAAGAATTAGAAAAGTAGAAGCTTAGTATTTAGATAGAAAGTAATAAAATGTTTAAAATTTTAACGCTATTATTACTTTCTATTTCTTTTTCATATTCCAAAATACATATTACTGTAACCCTTCCTGTTCAAAAATACTTTATTGAAAAAATTGCAAAAAATGACTTTGTTGTTCATGTTGTAGAAGATAGTTATAAGAATTTTAATAAAGAAAATAAAGATATTCTAGATCTACTTTCATATAGTAATATTTATTTTACTATAGGGCTTAAAAAAGAAAAAGAATATATTGATATTTTTAAATCAAAAAACGAATATTTAAAAATTAAAGATTTAACAACAAATATAAAAAAAGATTTTACGAATGGTAAGATAAATCCTTATATTTGGTTAGATCCATTAAAAGTAAGAGATTTATCAAAGAATATTTTAAATGAATTAATAAAACTTAAATCTGATAAAAAAAAGATTTATACAAAGAATTATAATACTTTTTTAAATGAAATAGATGAGATGTTTTTATATATAAAAGGAAGACTTGATAAAAGTGAGTCTTACAATATTTTTGTATATGAACCGTATTGGCACTACTTTGCAAAAAGATTTAAACTTAATTTATATTATAAAGAAAATAGATACACAACTTTAGAAGAAGTCTCTTCAATCATAAAATTAGCAAAGAAAAATGATATTAGGAAGCTCCTTATCGAAGAAGGAACTTCTTATGAAAAAGCTAGGTCTCTTGTTAGCCACATAAATGCAGGTATAATTGAACACGATATTTCAAGCTTTGAATGGCGGTCAAGTTTATACTTTTTGACAAGAGAAATTACAAAGAAATAAACTAATATAGATTTTATATATTCAGTTAACTTTTTTTGGGCAAAATTACAAAAAAATTAAAGAAGATAAATGTTTTTACCTACTACAAAAAAAGAGATGGATAGTCTCGGTTGGGAACAGTGTGATGTAATTCTTGTAAGTGGAGATGCTTATATAGATTCTCCTTTTATTGGAGTTGCAACTGTTGGTCGTATTTTACAAAAACTTGGATATAAAGTTGGAATTATTGGACAACCTGACATTGAAACAGATGATGTTAAAAGGTTAGGGGAACCAAAACTTTATTGGGGTGTTAGTGGTGGAAGTATTGATTCAATGGTTTCAAATTATACTGCTACAAAAAAGTTTAGAAATACAGATGATTACACTCCTGGTGGAGTAAACGATAAAAGACCTGATCGTGCAACTTTAGTATATACAAATTTAATTAGAAGACATTTCAAAGATACAGTTCCTATCGTTTTAGGTGGGATTGAAGCTAGTTTAAGAAGAGTTACTCATTATGATTATTGGAGTAATAAACTTAGAAAACCTATTCTTTTTGATGCAAAAGCAGATTACTTAATCTATGGAATGGGTGAAATTGCAATAGAAGAATTTACTCATGCATTAAGAGATGGAACAGACCCAAAAGTTGTGCGTGGAGTATCTTATATTTCTAAAGAGCCAAAAGAAGATTATATAAAAATGCCTTCACATGCAGATTGTTTGGAAGATAAAGAAAAATATATTGATCTTTTTGATATTTTTTATGATAATAATGATCCTATCTCTGCAAAGGGAATTTATCAACAAGTTGATTCTAGATATATGATTCAAAATCCTCCTTGTGATTATTTAGATGAAAAAGAAATGGATGAAGTAGCAATGCTTCCATATACAAGAGAATTACATCCTTTTCATGCTCCAGAAGGTAAAGTTAAATGTTTAGAGACTATAAAGTTCTCAGTACAAACGCATCATGGTTGTTGGGGAGAATGTAATTTCTGTGCAATTGGAGTTCATCAAGGACGTACTATTCGTACAAGAAGTGAAAAAAATATTATTGAAGAAGCCAAAGAATTTACTAAATATAAAGACTTTAAAGGAATTATTTCTGATGTTGGTGGACCTACTGCAAACATGTATGGTTATGAATGTGGAAAGAAACTAAAAAAGGGTACATGTGACGATATTAGATGTGTAGACTTTGATAGACTTTGTAAGGTTATGCATGTAGACCATTCAAGACATCTTAACTTGCTAAAAAATATTAGAAAAGTTCCTGGAATTAAAAAAGCATTTGTTGCTTCTGGTATAAGGTATGACTTTATTGCTGCAGATAAAAAGCATGGTTATGATTATCTAAAACAATTAGTAGACCATCATATTTCTGGACAAATGAAAGTTGCACCTGAACATACTTCTGATAGAGTTTTAAAGCTTATGGGAAAACCAGGGAAACAACCACTTATTGAATTTAAAAAGATGTATGATAAGTTAAATAAAGAAGCTGGTAAAAAACAGTTTTTAACTTATTATCTTATTGCTGCACATCCTGGATGTGAAGAAAGAGATATGCATGAATTAAAACAATTTACTACTCATGAATTAAAAATGAACCCAGAGCAAGCGCAAGTATTTACTCCAACACCTAGTACGTACTCTGCTGTTATGTATTACACTGAAATGGATCCAGTAACAAGAAAGAAAATTTTTGTTGAAAAAGACAGAGCTAGAAAAGAAAAACAAAAAAGTATCGTGATTGATAAAAAATATCATCAAAGAAGAAAAGCAGGTTCTGCTGGAATGCAAAGTTAAGAAGGAAAGATAAAATAATGACTAATAATGAATTAATGCAAGAGGATTTAAAACATATTTTTCATCCTTGTTCTCAAATGAAAGATTATGAAAAGCTTCCATTAATCCCTATTAAAAAAGGAAAAGGTTCTTATATTGAAGATTTTGAAGAGAATCAATATTTAGATTGTATTAGTTCTTGGTGGGTAAATATTTTTGGTCATAGTAATGATTATATAAATCAAAAGATAAATGAACAACTTCAAGATTTGGAACATGTTATCTTTGCCGGATTTACTCATAAACCTGCTATTGATTTGGCACGTAGATTAGTTAATCTTACTCCTGAACCTTTACAAAAAATATTCTTTGCTGACAATGGTTCAAGTGCTATTGAAATCTCTTTGAAAATGTCATTTCAATATTTCAAAAATAAAGGTGAAAGTAGACCATTATTTGTATCTTTAGAAAATTCATATCATGGTGAAACTATGGGTGCTTTAGCTGTTTCAGATAATGGACTTTATAAAGATATATATCAAGATATTTTAATCAAAACAGTTCAAGCTAAAACACCATCTTTACATGATGAAGATGTAGCAATTGAAGATATGAGAAGAGTATTAACTGAGAATAAAGATAAAGTTAACTCTGTTGTAATTGAACCACTTATTCAATGTGCAGGTTCTATGAAGATGTATGATGCAAGTTATATTAAAAAACTACGTGCACTTTGTGATGAATTTGGTATATTTTTAATTGCAGATGAAATAGCGGTTGGCTTCGGTAGAACTGGAACAATGTTTGCTATTGAGCAAGCAGGTATAAGTCCAGATTTTTTATGTCTTTCTAAAGGTATAACTGGTGGGTACATGCCTCTTTCCGTTGTAATGTTTACAGATGATATCTACAATGCCTTTTATTGTGATTATAATGAAGGAAAATCATTTTTAGATTCACATTCTTATACTGGAAATACAATTGCATGTGCTGTTGCAAATGCAGTATTAGATATTTTTGAAAATGAAAATATTATTGAAAAAAATCAAGAAAAAATAGAGTTAATAAAAAATCAAACTGAAAAGTTTAAAACTTTAAAAAATGTATCTGAAGTGCGGCAAAGAGGTATGGTCTGCGCAATTGAACTTCAAGGTTATGAATCAAATAGAAGAATCAATTTAGAAGTTTTTCAATCAGCTTTAAAATCAGGTGTTTATATAAGACCACTTGGGAATGTAATATATTTTATGCCTCCATATTGTTTTACAAATGAGCAGTTAACAAAAATGATTGATGTTACATATGAAATTGTAGAATCAAAATTATAGAGTAGATTAAATTTTGTGTATTAAAAAAGGGCAACTATTTTAAATCTGTCTCTTATACACATCTGACGCTGCCGACGAAGAGG
>OJIJ01000042.1_pt1 | contig 20606 bp, 17 predicted proteins | sample 1595891 | NCBI WGS metagenome assembly OJIJ01 (sample SAMN05416853, study PRJEB24817) | seawater metagenome | isolation source: Sea water | place: Canada:Atlantic | collected 2013-11 | reverse complement strand
TCGTGGGCTCGGAGATGTGTATAAGAGACAGATTCTATTTACTAAATATTAGAGATTTTATCATTTGAAAGAATGATTTTATGTTTATACATATCAGCTTTTATTACAATATCAGAATATTCTACAGGATTATTATTCTTATCAAAAGATAATCTATGTAAAGACAATAAAGAAGCGTTTTCTTTTATACCTAATTTTTCGGATTCTTCTTTTGTAGCATCTTTTGCTTCTACCGTTTCTTCAGCATTGTAGAATTCAATATTATATTCTTCTTTTAAAAATGTATATAAAGATTCAATATTAAAACTCTCTTTTAAATTAGGTACCCGTTTTAAATCTAAATAATTACGCATTAAAGCAAATGGTATACCATTTAATTCTCTAAATCTTTTTATACATAATAAAGTATCACATTGAAGTAATTCTTTCACATAATGATCATCTTCAATTATTTCATAATTAATTGATTTTGTTGTTAGCTTATGATTTTGTTTTGAAAGTCTTTGAGTTAATGAGCCAATAGAATTCGCATCATAAAGAATTTTTTGTTCTTTTACAAATGTTCCACATCCTTGTTTTCGTTCAAGAATATTTTCTCTTTCTAAAAGTTCAATCGCTTTTCTTACAGTTATTCTACTTACTTCATACTTTTTTTCAATTTTAAGTTCCGAAGGAATCAATTCACCAGATTCATAGTTTTCACTAATATCTTTTTGTAGTTTATTTTTTAATTGAACATATAGAGGAATACCATTTTTACTAAACAATAACTAAATCCTTAAATTTCTTATATAATAAAATATACTACATCATACAATTTTAAATTGTACTTAAAATCCCTAGTATACTATTCTATAAATTTGATAGTTTTTCATTAGATAACATTATCTTATGCTTATACATATCTCCTCTAATTACTAAGTTAGAGTATTCAATTGGGTTATTTTTTTGATCGTATGATAGTCTCTTTAAAGATAATAAAGGAGCCCCTTTACCAATATTTAATTTAGTTGAATCAGTTTCATCTGCAATAATTGCTTCAACTATCTCTTCTGCATTATGAAATTCAATATTATACTCTTCCTTTAAAAAAGCATATAGTGATTCTAAATTTAATTTCTTATCAATATCTGGAACAGTGTTAATATCAAAATAATTTATCATCAATGCAAAAGGAACTTCATCTAATAATCTTGTTCTTCTAATACAAAGTAATTTATCACAGTGAAGCATATCTTTTACAAAATGTTCTTCTTCTTTTTCAATTATTTCAAATGAGATTGATTTAGTAGTTAATAAATGTTTTTGTTTTGATAATCTTTGAGTTAATGAACCTATAGAATTTGCATCGTAAAGAACTTTTTGTTCTTGAACATAAGTTCCTTTACCTTGTTTTTTTATAACAACATTATCTCTTTCTAATTCTTCAATTGCTTTTCGTACAGTTATTCTACTTACTTCATATTTCTTTTCTAACTTACCTTCAGCAGGAATAATATCATTAACTTTATAATTCAATTTAATATCTTCTAGTAATTTCTCTTTTAACTGAAGATATAGAGGTATACCATTTTTAGCGAACAAAAGTCAGATCCTTTAATTTATTAATTATTATAATATTGAAATAGTATTATAGTCCAGTCAAGAAGCATCTACTGTACCGTTTACATATTACATAATTCAGTTTTAAATTGTACTTAAGATATAAATTCAACAGTTATTATTTAATATTAAAGATTTTTAAATCTATTGTTTACACATCTTTATATCTAAATAGAATTATTTAACAACTCTAAAGCTTCTTCTTTCTCCTTTTTTGTTTTCTCTTCATCCCAAATTAATTCAGTTTTCATTATTTGAATAATTCCATCTAAAATTTCAAGAGAAACATTTTTATCTAGTAAAGCTACATTACATCTTCGTACTAAATAATCCATTGGTTTTTTAACAAACTCTTCTTTTATTGTGTATATAACTTCTGCATTTGTATATGGTTCACCTTCTTTTAAATACTCTATATTTTCAACAGATGATAAGACAGCATCAATTCTATCTCCATATTGGGATAACAAATATTCATTTGTATCAAAATCAATTTTCTCTGAAATATATTCTAGGTTTAATTTCTTACTTCCAATAAGCTTCATTTTTTTTGTTTTACATTTTTCTTTATTCTTATTTTGAGTCTTATAAACAAAGTCAACCAATTGTTCTGCCATTTTTCTATATGTTGTCCATTTACCACCTATAATACTAATTAATCCCGATTTATTTTCTCTAATTTCATGTTCTCTAACAATAGAAGATGTATCTGCATTTTCATCAGGGGCAACAAGAGGTCTTATTCCACACCATTGCGCTAAAATCTCACTCTTATCAATTTTTAAATCAAAATAGATTTCTAAGTGTCTTAAAATGTATTCAACATCATTTTCTTTTACTTCAGGATGTTCACTTAAACTAGTTGGATCATCAGTAGTACCTACAAGACATTTTCCCATCCAAGGCAAAATAAATAAAACTCTTCCATCCTCGGTTTTAGGTATCATTAAACCTTCATTAGAAGGTAAATATTTCTTATCTAATATAATATGTATACCTGAACTTAAATCCAACATCTTTTTTGCTTTTTGCTCATCAAGTTCATTTACTTTATCAGCAAATATACCTGCAGCATTTATAATACTAGTTCCTTCAAAAGTCATTTTTTCATTATTAACTTTATCGAATACTTCAACTCCAATAATTTTTTCATTATCATCATATTTAAAACCAGTCACTTCGCAATAATTTCTACAATCAGCTCCCTGCTTTTTTGCAGTTTGTAATAAAGAAATAGTTAATCTTGAATCATTAAATGAACCATCATAATATTTAACTCCACCAACTAAACCATCTTTTTTAATTACAGGGAATTTATCTAACATCTTAGTTCTTGAAACAATCCCGCTTCGTCCTAATCCTTTTGTTCCTGAAACAAAATCATATAAACTTAAGCCTACAAACATATAAGGTAATTCCCACCATTTATATATAGGAGTAATTAATGTCAATTTTGAACACAAATGAGGTGCATTTTTTAGAAGTCTTGATCTTTCTTTTAATCCTTCTTTAACAAGATTAAATTGATCTTTATTCAGTTGCTTGATTGCTTTTTCTAGATATCTAACTCCACCATGAACTAATTTTGTACTTCTAGAACTAGTTCCTTCTGCAAAATCATTTTTTTCTAAAAGTAAAGTTTCTAAACCTCTTGAAGCTGCATCAAGTGCAATACCACTTCCTGTTGCTCCTCCACCAATAATAATAATGTCATAATTTTTATTTTTCATTGAGTTATCATCCTTATATTACTATTTACATCATAAGGTTATAATGTTATTTGAGTCATTATAATGTTATAACTATAAAAAGAATATTAATTTTTAGTATTTTTACTGAAATCAGAAGAAATTTAATACTTTTTTTTAAATAATTTTCATCTAATCATCTACTGGTATAAAGAAAATTTTATAAGCCATATTTCAGTTTAAACCTTACAAAGCCCATTAATAAGGAATGCTATTTTAATGTTACGCTTCAAAAATTAGAAAAATCAGTGCAATTAAGCAAATTCATCTTTAATTTTAAGCAAAATTTAAAAATCTATACGTCACTATTGAAAGTAACATTATGATGTTATAATGTAAAAGAATAACAAATTCTTTAAAGCATATGTATATTTCATATAAATTTCATGTTTCTTTCATGTTTATTGAATATACTTACATACACAAATTTAGAAGGAGTAAATTAATGTCCTTAGAACTCGAAAATGTATCTATGAGTGTAAATGGTCAAACACACATTTACAATACAAACCTAACACTCAAAAAAGGTACAATGAATGTACTTCTTGGTCGAACTTTATCTGGAAAGACTTCATTAATGCGTATCATGGCAGGACTTGATGTACCTACAAATGGTCGTATTTTATGGGAAGGTAAAGATGTAACTGGAATGAGAGTACAAGATAGAAAAATAGCAATGGTTTATCAACAATTTATCAATTATCCTTCTATGAGTGTATACGATAACATTGCAGCACCTCTACGAATTATGAAAAAAGACGAAACGTTTATAGACAAAGCGGTAAAAGAAACAGCAAGATTAATGAGATTAGAAAAATTTTTAGATAGAAAACCACTTGAACTTTCAGGTGGGCAACAACAAAGATGCGCATTAGCACGTTCTTTGGTAAAAGGTTCAGGTCTTGTATTATTAGATGAACCCCTAGCAAATTTAGATTATAAATTAAGAGAAGAATTACGAGAAGAAATCCCAAAAATGTTTGAAGAATCTGGTGCAATATTTGTATATGCTACAACGGAACCGGAAGAAGCATTATTACTTGGTGGTAATGTGGCTACTCTATGGGAAGGTAAAATTACACAATTTGACGAAACTGCAAAAGTTTATCACACTCCAAATAATGCAACAACAGCAAAAGTATTTTCAAACCCATCAATGAACTTTTTAGATATTAAAAAAGATGGAGATTTTATTTATTATGGAAATAGTGAAAAAGTTCCTGCAACAGATTCTTTATCTAAACTTGAAGATGGTAAATATTTAGCAGGATTTAGACCAAATCATTTAGAATTAACAAAACATACAGAAAATGCAATTAAATTTTCTGCACATTTAGATGTAACAGAAATTACTGGTTCAGAAACTTTTTTACATATGAAACATGACAATGATAACTGGATAGGATTAGTACATGGAGTACATGACCTAGAATATAATACAAATTTATCAGTATATTTAGATACCCGTCATATTTTTATTTTTGCAACAAATGGTGAGTTAATTGAAACTGCATCATATGTACAAGAAAGATAGAAGGAGAAAAAATGGCAAAAATAACTCTTTCAAACTTAGGTCACAGTTATGGTAAGAACCCAAAAACCTTAGAAGATTATGCACTTCAACCTTTAAACCATGAATGGGATGATGGAGCAGCATATGCACTATTAGGACCTTCTGGTTGTGGTAAGTCTACATTATTAAATATCATCTCAGGAATAGTAACTCCCTCAGAAGGAAGTATATTATTTGATGATATTGACGTAACTTTTGCAGATACTACAAATAGAAACATTGCGCAAGTTTTTCAGTTTCCAGTTGTATATGACACAATGACAGTAAGACAAAACCTTGAATTTCCACTAAAAAATAGAGGAGCAGACCCACAGTATATTCAACAAAGAGTTGGATCAATTGCAAGGTCTATTCAAGTTGAAGATATTCTAGATAAAAAAGCAAGTGGACTAACAGCAGATGCAAAACAAAAAATCTCTTTAGGTCGAGGGATGGTTAGAGAAGACGTAAATGCAATACTTTTTGATGAACCATTAACAGTAATTGATCCACATATGAAATGGGAATTAAGAACTCAACTAAAAGCTTTACATAAAGAATTAAAACATACGATGATTTTTGTTACCCATGACCAAACAGAAGCTTTAACTTTTGCAGATAAAGTTGTAGTTATGAATCATGGTTGTGTTTTACAAATTGGAAGTCCAGAAGAACTATTTGAAAAGCCAGCACATACTTTTGTAGGATATTTTATTGGCTCTCCAGGAATGAATGTTTTTGAAGCAAAAGTTGAAAAAAATATTGCAAACTTATTAGGTCATGAAATAAAACTTAGTTCTACATATAAAAAACTATCAGGAAAAGTTGAATTAGGTGTTAGACCAGAATTTATCAAACTATGTGAAGAAGAGGAAGGTATTAAAATTGATATTCTTAGAGTTGAAGATGTGGCACATCATAAAATTGTAAGAGCTAAATACAATGGCAAAAAAGTAAATATCATTGTTCCTGAAGATACAAAAATTACACCTAGTATGACATATATGAAATTTGACATAGACAGAGTTAATGTTTATGTAGATGAGTGGTTAGTTGAAGGAGAATTATCATGAAAAAAACTGTAAACCAAAAAGCATGGTTTCTAGTATTACCTGTTCTTTTATTAGTAGGTTTTTCTGCTGTTATTCCTTTAATGACAGTTGTGAATTATTCTGTTCAAGATACATTTGGAAATAATGTATTTTTTGCAGTTGGACTAGAATGGTTTGAAGAAATTTTGCACTCAGAGAGAATTCATGATGCACTTGGACGTCAAATATTATTCACTTCAATTATTTTAATAATTGAAATCCCTTTAGGAATCTTTATTGCATTACATATGCCTAAAAAAGGGGTGTGGGCTTCTATTTGTTTAGTATTAGTTGCATTACCACTTTTAGTTCCTTGGAATGTTGTTGGTACAATTTGGCAAATTTTTGGAAGAACTGATATTGGATTACTAGGACATACCTTGGCATCTTTTGGTATTGATTATAACTATACACAAAATGTATTAGATGCATGGATTACTATTATTGTTATGGATGTATGGCACTGGACTTCATTAGTTGTTTTACTTTGTTATGCAGGATTACAATCGATCCCATCTGCATATTATCAAGCGGCAAAAATTGACCAAGCATCAAACTGGAATATATTTAGATATATCCAACTTCCAAAAATGATGGGAGTGTTATTAATTGCTACCTTATTAAGATTTATGGATAGTTTTATGATTTATACAGAACCAATGGTTGTAACAGGTGGTGGGCCAGGAAATGCAACTACTTTTCTTTCTATTGACTTAGTAAAAATGGCAATTGGACAATTTGATTTAGGACCTGCAGCTGCATTTTCACTAATTTATTTCTTAGTGATTTTATTAGCATCATGGGCATTCTTCACAATTATGACAAACATTGATAAGCAGGAGGCATAATATGAATAATTCAAAAATAAAAACAGGTTTTTTCAGTAGTAAATCACCCGCTATTATGCTTATTTATATAATTTTTTTAATGCTACCAGTTTACTGGTTGATTAACATGAGTTTAAAAACAAATGAAGAAATATTAGGAACATTTTCACTTTTTCCAAATAACTTAACATTTGATAATTATATTACTATATTTACAGACCCTTCTTGGTATTGGGGATATATAAACTCTATGACTTATGTTGTTATGAATACTGTGATTTCAATTTTAGTTGCACTGCCTGCAGCTTATGCATTTTCACGTTATTCATTTTTAGGAGATAAACATTTATTCTTTTGGCTATTAACTAACAGAATGGCACCACCTGCGGTTTTCGCGCTGCCATTCTTTCAACTTTACTCAAGTGTTGGTTTATTTGATACACATATAGCGGTGGCTCTAGCTCATACATTATTTAATGTACCATTATCAGTTTGGATTTTGGAAGGCTTTATGCGTGGTGTACCAAAAGAAATAGATGAAACTGCGTATGTTGATGGTTTTAGTTTTTTTGCATTCTTTACAAAAATCTTTACACCATTAATTGCGTCTGGTATTGGTGTTGCAGCATTCTTTTGTTTTATGTTTTCATGGGTAGAACTACTACTTAGTAGAACATTAACATCAGTAGATGCAAAATCGATAGCCGCAACTATGACAAAAACCGTTTCAGCTTCCGGAGTTGATTGGGGTGTTTTAGCAGCAGCAGGAGTGTTAACACTTGTTCCTGGTGCAATCGTTATATATTTTGTTAGAAATCATATTGCCAAGGGTTTATCTCTTGGTAGAGTTTAAGGAGGTCTAGTATGAATTTATCTTGGATGGCATGGACAAATGGAACTGCAATATTTTTCATTTGTATCTTCGTTGCCTTAATAATCATGACTATCTGGGCTATTAAATGGCCTCAAGCACCAAGATTAGGAATCTTGCGCATTGAGACCACGCCTGGTGACCGACTTTTTCTGAGCCTTCTGGGCTCGGCATTTATTTGTCTTGCTTGGTTGGCAATATTTGGTGCTCCGATTTTCGGAGGAATGATTGTTTGTTTTTTTTATGCTTTAGCGGTTTTCCGTTGGGTATAAAAATTTTAGTATAAAAGTCAATTTTAAAGTTGATTTTTACACTAATAGTGACATTAATATAAGGGAAATAAAATGAAAATTAAAAATGGAATTACTACCTCAGTTCTAGCAGGAATGCTAGCATTAAGTACATCTGCTTTTAGTGCAGCGGATATGAGTAAATGGATGGATGAATTTCAACCATCAGTATTAACTAAAGCTGAACAAAAAGCTGAAATGGGTTGGTTTGAAAAAGCTGCTATGCCTTATAAAGGAATGACAATTAAAGTTGTTTCAGAAGGTATTGGAACTCACGTTTATGAAAGTAAAACATTAACAAAAGCATTTTACGATTTAACAGGTATTAAAGTAATTCACGACATTATTGGAGAAGGTGATGTTGTTGAGAAATTACAAACACAAATGCAAACAGGTCAAAATATTTACGATGCGTATATCAATGACTCTGATTTAATTGGTACACACTGGAGATATAAACAAGCTAGAGATTTAACTGATTGGATGGCTGGAGAAGGTAAAGCTGTAACTAACCCAGGTCTTGATTTAAAAGATTTTATTGGAACATCTTTTACAACTGGTCCAGATGGAAAACTATATCAACTACCAGATCAACAATTTGCTAACCTTTATTGGTTTAGAGCTGACTGGTTTGCAGATAAGAAAAATATGGCTGATTTTAAAGCTAAATATGGTTATGAGTTAGGTGTTCCAGTTAACTGGTCTGCTTATGAAGATATTGCAGAATTCTTTACAGGTCGTATTATTGATGGTAAAAAAGTTTATGGACACATGGATTATGGTAAAAAAGACCCATCTCTAGGTTGGAGATTTACTGATGCTTGGATGTCAATGGCAGGTATGGGTGATGTTGGTGAACCAAATGGTCTTCCTGTAGATGAATGGGGAATTAGAGTAAATGATAAGTCTCAACCTGTTGGTTCTTGTGTAGCACGTGGTGGAGCAACAAACTCTCCAGCTGCAGTTTACGCGATTAACAAATATAATGAATGGTTAAAAAAATATGCACCACCAGCAGCGGCAGGTATGGTATTCTCTGAAGCAGGACCAGTTCCAGCTCAAGGTGAAATTGCACAACAAATGTTCTGGTATACTGCATTTACAGCAGATATGGTAAAAGAAAAAATTGCGGTAGTAAATGAAGATGGTACTCCAAAATGGAGAATGGCTCCATCACCACATGGTGCTTATTGGACTGAAGGAACAAAAATTGGTTATCAAGATGCTGGTTCTTGGACTTTAATGAAATCTACTCCTGTTAAAAATTCACAAGCTGCTTGGTTATATGCACAGTTTGTTACATCTAAAACAGTTGACTTAAAAAAATCACATGTTGGTTTAACATTTATTAGAGAATCATCTATTAATCATGAATCATTTACAAAAAGAGCACCTAAACTTGGTGGACTTATAGAATTCTATAGATCTCCAGCAAGAGTACAATGGTCTCCAACTGGAACAAATGTACCTGATTATCCAAAATTAGCACAGTTATGGTGGCAAAATATTGGAGATGCATCTTCTGGAGCAAAAACTGCACAAGAAGCATTAAATTCACTTTGTGAAGCACAAGAAAAAGTTCTTAAAAGAATTCAAAGAGCTGGTGTTCAAGGTGATATTGGACCAAAACTTAATAAAAAAAGTGATGCGTCATACTGGTTAAAAAAAGAAGGTTCTCCTAAAGCTAAATTAGTTAATGAGAAACCTCAAGCAAAGACTATTTCATATGATGAATTAATCAAGTCTTGGACAAAATAATATTTATAAAACAAGTAAAAGTTGAGAGAGTTTCTCAACTTTTGCTATACTAACAAAATCTAATAAACGAATATACTTAAGTAGGCAATAATGAAATACATTTTAGCAATAGATCAAGGTACAACTTCAAGTAGAGCAATACTATTTAACAAAGAAATGAAAATTGAAGCTACTTCACAAGAAGAGTTTCCTCAACATTTTCCAAATTCAGGATGGGTAGAACATGACCCAGAAGATATTTGGGCAACAGTAAGTAGAACTTGTGAGAATGTAATAAAAAAGATTTCTGCAAATGTTGAAGATATCGTATCTATTGGAATAACTAATCAAAGAGAAACAACAATCGTTTGGGATAAAAACACTGGAAAAGCAATCTATAATGCAATAGTATGGCAAGATAGAAGAACTGCTCAACTGTGTAGTGAACTAAAAGAATCTGGTAAAGAAGAAATGATAACTCAAAAAACTGGATTATTGTTAGACCCATATTTTTCAGGAACCAAATTAAAATGGATATTAGATAATGTAGATGGTGCAAGAGAAAAAGCAAAAAACAATGAATTATTATTTGGTACAGTGGATTCATATTTGATATGGAGACTTACAAATGGTGATAATCATGTTACTGACGCGACTAATGCAGCGAGAACTATGTTATATAATATTAAAGATGGTTGTTGGGATGAAGAAATTTGTTCATTTTTAGATATTCCAATGAATATTTTACCTATGGTAAAAAACTGTGCTGATGACTTTGGATATACAAGTGTAAATATTTTTAATAGACAAATTCCTATCAATGGAGTTGCAGGAGATCAGCAAAGTGCAACCATAGGTCAAGCTTGTTTTGAACCAGGAATGCTTAAATCAACCTACGGAACAGGTTGTTTTGCCTTACTTAACACCGGTTCAAATATGGTTTTATCAAAAAATAGGTTACTAACAACAATTGCATATCAACTTGATGGAAAACCTACTTATGCATTAGAAGGTTCAATTTTTGTTGCAGGAGCAGTTGTTCAATGGCTACGAGATGGTTTAAAAATTATAAAGAATGCTTCTGAAACACAAGAGCTTGCAAAAAGAGCTGACCCTACAGAAAGATTATATATTGTTCCAGCCTTCACTGGTCTTGGTGCTCCATATTGGGATGCAGAATGTAGAGGTGCAATTTATGGTATTACGAGAAATACTGGTAATGAAGAATTTGCAAAAGCAGCTTTAGAATGTGTTGCATATCAAACACGAGACTTAATTGATGCAATGTATGAAGATTGGTCTTCAAGTGTAGAAAACTTTGATACTGAAAAAAAATCTACTCTTAGAGTTGATGGAGGGATGTCTGCATCATGTTGGACAATACAATATATTGCAGATATTCTTGGAACTTCAGTAGATAGACCAGAGATACTTGAAACAACTGCATTAGGTGCAGCTTGGTTAGCAGGAATGCAAGCAGGATTCTATCCTTCAAAAGAAGAATTTGCAAAGAACTGGGTACTAGAAAAAAGGTTTAATTCTACAATGGATACCACTACAAGAAAAAAACTTTACGATGGATGGAAAGATGCTGTCGAGAGAACACTTACTAAAAAAACAAATCTTATTTAAACTAGACTTTTAGAGATAATTATCATTTATCTCTAAAATCCAATTCTAAATTACTCTATTTTTTATATATTTTAGCCATTTTTTATAGATATAATATTTGTTATAACATTATAATGATTAAGTTTAATGTAAGTTTATAGACATTATAATGTTATAACAAATATCCAAAAAGGAATAACATGAAAAATTTAAATCAAAATGATTTATTAAAATCAAACTTTTTAAAAACAATAAGTAAAGAAACAATGAAGAATCTAATTGCAGGGGAATGGAAAGATAGTGATGAAGTAAGTGAAAATATAAACCCTTCTGATACATCAGATATAATCTCAACATTTTATAGAGGATCATACAATCATATTTTTGACACAATAAATTTTGCAAAAGATGCTCAAAAAGATTGGGCAAAATCTTCAATTTATTTAAGACAAGAAATTCTTAATGACATAGCAGATAAATTACTTGCAAATAAAGACTACTACGGAGAAATTATTGCAAGAGAAGCTGGAAAACCTATAAAAGAAGCAACAGATGAAGTTGTTAAATCAGCAGAATTCTTTTCATATTTTGCAGCGGAAGCAATCAGACTTAAAGGTGCATTTATGGATTCACCTAGAGACTCAGTTGATATTGAAGTTATAAATGAACCAGTGGGAGTTATTGGGGTTATTACACCATGGAATTATCCTCTTGCAATTGCAGCATGGAAAATTGCACCAGCACTTGCTTACGGGAATAGTGTAATCTTAAAACCATCAAGTCAAACTCCTGCAATTGCATATATTTTAGCAAAAATTATTGATACAACTAAACTTCCAAAAGGTGTATTTTCATTAGTATTTGGAAAAGGTGGAGTAATTGGAAATGCATTAGCAGAATCTAAAAAAGTTCATGCAATTACATTTACAGGTTCAGTAGCTGTAGGTAAAGAATTAGCAAAAAGATCAATTACCTCAATGACAAAATTGCAACTAGAAATGGGTAGTAAAAACTCATTAATCATATTAGATGATGCAGATATAAATATTGCTGTTGAGGCTGCACTTAAAGGTGCTTATAATGCAAATGGTCAAAAATGTACATCTTGTTCAAAAATAATTGTAACTGAAGGTATTTATACAAAATTCCTTGAAATATTTAAAACAAAAATGAAATCACTTGTTGTTGGAAATGCAATGAATCCTTCAAGTCAAATAGGGCCTTGTATTGATAAAAAACAACTTGATGCAAATCTTGAATATATTAAGTTAGGACAAGAAGAAGGAGCTACATTAGTTTGTGGAGGAGAAGCAATAAAAGCAGAAACAGATGGATATTATTTCTCTCCTGCATTATTTGTAGATGGAAAATCTAGTATGAGAATAAACCAAGAAGAAATGTTTGCAGCGATTGCTTGTGTAATTAAAGTAAAAGATTATGATGAAGCTATTGAAGTATTAAATGACACAGAATTTGGATTATCAGGTGGAATTATTACTAATAATTTAAAAAAAGCAATGCAATTTAAACATGATGCAGAAATTGGAAATGTAATGATTAATCTTCCAACTGCAGGAATGGATAATCACGTTCCATTTGGAGGAAGAAAAGGTTCTTCTTATGGTTCAAGAGAAAAATCATACGCGGCAAGTGATTTTTATACTACAACAAAAACAGCATATATTAAATACTAGATATTAAATCTAGTATTTAAAAGGAGATACCATCGAAAAGAAAACAAAAATATTAGCAACACTTGGACCAAATAGTGATAGTCTAAAAGTAATTGAAGGATTAATAAAAGCTGGAACAAATATGTTTAGGTTAAATTTTTCTCACGGGAATCACGAATATCATTTAAAAACATTAAATACTATTAGAATTGCCATGAAAAATTTAAATACAACAGTAGGAATTCTTCAAGATATTTCAGGTCCTAAAGTTAGAGTTGGTGAATTAAAAGAAAATTTTGAACTTAAAAAAGGTGATATGATTACATTTTTATCCGAAGAGATTCTTGGATATAAAAAATCAGATAATGAATATGTTGTTTCAATAAATTATCCAAATATTTTAAAAAAAATTAAATTAGATGAATACATATATTTATATGATGGAATAATCAGAGCAAAAGTTGTATCAATAAATGGAAATATAAAAGCCGAAATAGAAAGTAATGGAACATTATCTTCAAGAAAAGGTGTAAATTTTCCAAATACACAAATTGATATAAATGTAATAACGGAGAAAGATGAGATAGATATAGCTTGGGGTATTGAAAATCAAGTAGATTATTTTGCAATTTCATTTGTACAAAATGCAAAAGATATGAAGAAAGCAAAAAAACTCTTACGCGGTTATGATGGAAAATTAATTGCAAAAATAGAAAAATTTGATGCAGTAGAAAATATTGATGAGATTATAAAACATAGTGATGGAATAATGGTCGCACGTGGTGATTTAGGGATTGAAGTACCCTACTTTGATGTTCCAACAATTCAAAAAATGTTAATTAAGAAATCAAATGAAGCAGGTATTCCTGTTATTACTGCAACACAAATGTTATTATCAATGACAAGTAATGAAAGAGCAACAAGAGCAGAGATTTCTGATGTTGCAAATGCTGTTTTAGATGGTACGGATGTTGTAATGCTTAGTGAAGAAACTGCAGTAGGTGACAATCCTGTAAATGTGGTTGAAACAATGAGTAATATTATCAAAAGAACAGAAGAAATATATAAATATGATAAACAAGAAGAGTTTGATTATATTGATGAATTTGACGTTATTCAAGCTACAGTAACAAAACTTGCAGATGACTTAGATGCAAAAGGTATTCTATCATTAACAAGTTCTGGTAAATCAGCTATAAAAATGTCAAGATATAGACCAAAAACACCAATTTATGCATTTACACATAATCAAAAAGTTTTAAATTCTTTAAATCCTATTTGGGGTGTTGAACCAATTGCAACAATCAAAGAATCTAAATCAACTAGAATGATAAAAAGAATGTTAAAAATTTTAAAAGAAAAAAATTTATTAGATAAGAATGGTCCATATATTGTAACTATTGGTTATCCAGCAGGAGTACCAGGAAGTACAAATACAATAAAAGTACTAACTGAACCTGAAATAAAATATTATCTAAATTATTCTACTACTCTAAAGTTCACCTACTAACAGTAAATATTAAAATGCCTTGGGTATAATTAAAATATTATATCCCAAGGACAAAATGAAATATGTATAAAGAAATAGACCTAATTATAAAGCCAAGATGTATAGATGAATATAAAGATGGCTACCCTTTAATATCAAAAGAATCCATAACTTCTTGGGATAAAGTATCTAAAGAAGGGACAATAATAAACCTTTTAGACAATAAAAAAAAATTTATTGCCAAAGGATATTATGGAAAACAAAACAAAGGTTTTGGTTGGGTTCTAAGTACAAAAAAAGAAGAAAAAATTGATGTCAATTATTTTAAAGTTAGAATAAATGATGCTATTGAATATAGAAAAAACTTTTTTGAAGATACTTCTACTACTGCTTTTAGAGTTTTAAATGGAGAAGGTGATAGAGTTGGTGGACTTACAATAGATTATTTTGATGGATTTTATTTACTTACTTGGTACAGTTTAGGAATTTATCAATTTAAAGAAGAGGTACTTGAAGCACTAAAATCTTTAACAGAATATAAAGGTATCTATCAAAAAAGAAGATTTGATACAAAAGGTCAATATCTTGAAGGAGATAATGATTTTGTCTGCGGTGAAGAATCACCAAAACCACTAATAGTAAAAGAAAATAATGAAAACTTTGCAATATACTTAGATGATGGACCAATGGTTGGAGTATTTTTAGACCAAAGAGAAGTTAGAAAAACTATAAGAGATAAATACTCTGCGAATAAAACAGTTTTAAATACATTTTCATATACTGGTGCATTTTCTGTATTTGCGGCTTGTGGAGGTGCTCTAAAGACTACTAGTGTCGATTTAGCAAATAGAAGTCGAGCAAAAACAAAAGAACAATTTGAAATAAATAATATCAATGTCGAAGAACAAGAAATCATAGTACAAGATGTCTTTGATTATTTTAATTTTGCAGTAAAAAAAGGGTTCAAATTTGATATGGTTGTAGTTGACCCACCTAGTTTTGCACGTTCTAAAAAACGAACGTTTAGTGTAGCAAAAGATTACGTAAAACTTTTAAAAGAGATAATCCAAATCACAAATAAAGATGGAATAATTGTTGCTTCAACAAATTGTGCAAATTTTGGGATGGTTACATTTAGAGACTTCATTTCAAAAGCATTTAAAGAATCTCATAAAAAATATAAAATAGAAGAATCTTTTTCACTTCCAAAAGACTTTAAAGTTATTGATGAATATAGAGAAAGTTCTTATTTAAAAGTTGTATTTATAAGAAAACTATCATAAGTAATATTTAAAAGACAAAAAAAAAGAGAAGATAAAATCTTCTCTTTTTAATATTAATTAAAATTGCTAATTAGATTGGTAAGACTCTAATATTTTCATCAACTTTTTGTTTAAGTACTGATTCAATAGCATATAGTGTTCCAGTATCTCCAGAAGCACAACCATTACAAGCACCTAAGTATCTAATGTATAAATCATAGTGAGGAATATTTTCTTTAATATCAATAATTTCCATATTTCCACCATCCATTAGTAACATTGGTCTAATATCAGTATCTAAGATTTCATCAATAATTTTAATTCTTTGAACTATAGTCATCTTATCAAATGTAGCTTCACCTGATGCGCTTGCATCAGCTGCATTTTTAAGTCTATCTTCTTCCATTTCGGCTCTAACATCAGCTAAAATATCAACTAAGTAGATATCTTTTTCTTCATGACCACCTGGTTTGATACATGACTTACAAAATGCTCCAGCTTTTGTATAATCAGTTATTTCTTCAACAGTTTTTAAATCATTGATTTTAATAACTTCTTGAATAGTTCCTAATGTTACTCTTGCACATTCACAAACGATAACTTCAGTCTCGAAAGACTCCATATCTACACCTTTATATTCTCCAGCAGCTTTTTTGATAACATCATAAGCCATTACAGAACAGTGCATTTTTTGAGGTGGAACAGCAGGAATATCTGGATGATCTCTAAGTGCATGTTCAACATCAATATTTGTAATTTTTACAGCTTGATCAACTGTTTTCCCAATACATAATTCTGCCATTACATCTGAAGATGCAATTGCTGTACCACAACCAAAAGATTTGAATTTAGAATCTTTAATTTCATCAGTTTTTTCATCAACAACCCAGTAAAGTCTTACTGCGTCACCACATGATTCAGCTCCAAAATCTGCAACAATTAGTTTACCACCAATAGTTACTGCCATTTCTTCTGTAATTTCACCTTGATGAGTAGGATCATCCATTCTTCTAATTACTTGGTTTGAATACTCATCCCAGATTGAACCACTAATTAAATCATTTTTAGCCATATTAATTTTCCTTCTTCTATTCTTTTTTTCTTATAATTGTGATACGTGATTTTTTGGTGTATATGCATATGAACTAGAGATTTCTCTTAGTCTAAATACTGCATTTTTAATCACCTCAATTGCGTAATCTACTTGTTCTTCTGTAGTAAATCTACTTAAAGAAAATCTAACACCTGTATGTGCTAACTCACTGTCACTTCCAAATGCATTCATAACTGGATTTGCTTCTAAGTCTTCACTTGCACAAGCACTTCCTGTTGATGCACCAATTGTTTTTTGATTCATATCCCAAAGCATTGATTCACCTTCAACACCTCTAATTGAAATTAATGTTGTATTTGGTGTTCTATTATCTTTTCCACCAATTACAATTGTTTCAGGGATTTCTAAAATAGCATTTTCTAATTTATCTCTTAATCTTCTTACTTCTGTATTCTCAAAACCTAAATGTTCAACAGCAAGTTTCATAGCAAGACCCATACCAACCATTGACGCAACATCAACAGTACCAGCTCTATGTCCACCCATTTGTTCACCACCATGTAATAATGGAGTTAATTCAAAACCTTTTTCAATATATAAAGCACCAACACCTTTTGGTCCATGGAACTTATGTGCTGAAAATGATAAATAGTTTACATTACACTCTTGAACATCAACAGGAACTTTTCCAATTGCCTGAACACCATCAGTATGAAAAGCAACACCAGCTTCTTTACAAATAGCTCCAATTTCTTTTATTGGAAAAAGTTTTCCAGTTTCATTATTTGCCCACATGATAGATACTAAAGCTGTATCTTCTTTAATATAATCTTTAACAGAAGAAGCTTCTAATACACCATCTTCATTTACAGGAAGATAAGTTACACTTACTCCTTGAGTTTCTAAAAATTTACATGTTGCAGTAATTGCTGGATGTTCAACTTCAGAAGTAATAATATGATTTTTATTACCATTTAAAATTTTGTCAATCCAAATACCTTTTAAAACAGTATTGTTACTCTCTGTTGCATTTGCAGTAACGATAATATCATCTGCGTCTGCTGCATTAATACCATCATATAAATAGTTTAAAGCTTCAATCATCTTAGGATGAGTTCCTGCTCCAAATTTATGTAAAGAGTTTGGATTTCCATAAATATGACAGAAGAATGGTTCCATAGCTTTATAAACTTCTGGATCAACCATTGTTGTGGCATTATTGTCTAAATATACTTCCATTATTATTCCTATATTCTTTCTAGTGTTTTTAAGGCAAACATTATTGCATAAAAAAACACTTGTTTTGATTAATTTATGGAATTATATTTTAAATAGGATAAAAATTGTCTTAATTAAAATATCTACTATTAAATATTTACAAAAGGTAACACGTACAAGGGCTTTAAACTTGATTATCAGTCAAGAAATAAAGTCTTAAACTAGGCTAAATAATCGCATTTCAAAATAAATTATTCTTTTTTCTATATTTTTGAATTATTTACTAAATTTTTAATATTTTAATTTTTTTAGCGATTTTTTCTTTCTCTATTTCATTGCTTTCAAGATTATAGTAATGATTTAACCAAAAAAGAACTATTTTTTTATATCCTAAAAAAGAAGCTTTTTCTATTAAAAATTTTACCTGAGACTTGTCCAGCTCATTTTTCATTAGACTAGATGCAATAAATTGTGAAGTTGGTTGTTCCATTGATTTTATAGATTTGAATGCTAAATCATACTTTTTTAAAGACTTATATTCTGCAAAAAGTTGATACTGTTTAGGAAGGTACGATATTTGTTCTTTCTCTTCTTTTTTCACTAACATCAGAAAATAAGCTTTTAATTCCTTAGATGAAACTAACTCTTCTACCTCTATATAATTTTTACACTTATCATTTTGTTCAACACTTATATTTAGGGCACAAGCACCTAAATACACACGTGCTAATTGCTCGAGATCCGCACTCTGCTTTGCATATTTTATTGCTCTTTCTAAATCACTTTTTGCTAATAATTCATCGTCAATTAAAAAATATCTTGTATATGAATTAAATGAATTAGAACTATTATATTCCCACTGGTTTTGGGCAGACTTAAAAGAACATCCTTGAAAAGATATAAATAAAAGAAGAATCATAATTGTTAATTTCATGGTAAAACTACTTTCTCATTTTTTTTATTTTGGAAAAGGTTATCAACTTTTTCAATAATTTGAGTGGTTTTTGATAATCCAGTTTTTATCTGTTCTTTTATATTAACAATATCTTTATCAGATGAACCAACAGAATTTACTACACCATCTAAGCTTTTTAATTTAGACTCAATATCTTTGGCTATTACATTTAACTCTTTGATTAATTGAGAAACTAAAGGAAGAATGTCTTTATTCAGGTCTTCGTTTAAATCAGAACTTAACTTACTAAAATTATTTATTAAGTGAGGTAATTTATTCATTGTTTTTATAAATGAATCAGTGGCTTTTTTATCCCCAGTTAAACTAGTAAGTAAAGATTTATCTTTTGCCAAAGAAGTAGTAAATTCTTCTATATTTTTAATAATTTTCATTAGTTCTGAATTGTCTTTTGATAAATAAGTAGTAATTTTATCAACAGAGTTAACTATATTTCCAATCTTCTTAACTATAGGCTCAAGGCTTAGTACTAAATCATTAATATCATTACTTACTATAACATTAAGAGTTGCACCCGTTTTTAAAATTGGATTTCCAATTGCAGAATAAAGAATAATATGAGGGGAACCAAGAAGTGGTTTACGTATCATCAATAAACTTTCCTCACAAATCCATTTTCTATTTTCTTTATCCACAGAAAAAATAAACTTAACATTTCCATTATCTAAAAGTTCGATAGTATCAACCCTACCTATTGCAAATCCAGATACTTTTACTGGCATTCCAACAGTAAACGAATCAGCACTAAAGGTAGTAAAAGAGTAGTTATATCTTTTATCAAAAGTACCTTTTTTTACTAAGATATAATATACAACACCTGATAAATTTATTAATAAAAAAAGTACAAAAAAACCTACCTTAAATTTTATATTATTATAAGTCATAATTTTTCCTAAAAGTTCTAATAAAGTATTAATATAGACAATAACTCTGTCAAGATTAGCATACTTAGTATTATAATTAAGTTTTTAATTACAGATTGAGTTACATCATAATTATTCTTTCTTACATGTCCAGAGTAAACGGGAACAAGAACAGCAATAAAACCAAAAATAGAGCTTTTTATTAATAAAACTAAAATATTTTCAAAACTAATTGAATTAATAATCAAATTTTTATATGTAAAAAAATCGATATTCAAATATAAAGAAGAGACAATATATCCACTTATCACCATAATCGTGGAAAAGAGTAAGGCCATTAAAGGGACAATGACTAATCCATTTATTAATTTTGGTATATAAATTTTACTACTAAATTCATCTTTATTCTGTTTTATGCTTTGTATTTTCTCTTGTAAAGATAGACTATAAACTAACATAAAAAAAAGAGTTGTAAAAAAAGGTGGAAATTCATTTATCACAAGTAAGACTAATAAATCTCCTATCTGATCAATTAAATTAAAATTGATTGCAAAACTAATTGCAATTACAATAAGAATAGAACCTAAGAATAATGCTGAAAAAATAAAAGAAAATAAATTTTTTATACTGCTTAAATAAATTTGTTTAACTAAAAAAATTCTTGATGATTTACAATAATTACTTAGTATGAACATCTGTCTCTTATACACATCTCCGAGCCCACGAGACCAGAGAGGATCTCGTA
>OJIJ01000041.1_pt1 | contig 20614 bp, 18 predicted proteins | sample 1595891 | NCBI WGS metagenome assembly OJIJ01 (sample SAMN05416853, study PRJEB24817) | seawater metagenome | isolation source: Sea water | place: Canada:Atlantic | collected 2013-11 | reverse complement strand
TCTACACTATCCTCTTCGTCGGCAGCGTCAGATGTGTATAAGAGACAGTTTTAAAATCTACTAAATTTTCATTTTGTTTAGAGGTTAATTTTAATGAAGAAATTGTATGTAGTGTTAATTTATCATTTTGATAAATGAGATTTGTAAATTCTCTTTTCAGAGATTTAAATTCTCTTGCATTTTGAATAAAAGTAGGGACATTATAAAATGAACAATTTGATCTTTCTTTTTTTGAAAAGTCATTATTATCTAAATCTTCTTTATCATCCCAATTAACATTTGAATCTGTTTCATCTAAATAAATTTTTTGAGTAATTGATTTTTTCATATCAATTTTTTTTGATGCATTAAAAAAATTTAGTTCACAAGATGCTAATAAATATGCTTGCATTTGATAATTGTCTCGTTGAGATATATAGTTGAAACTTTCTTCTAAATCATTTGGTAGAATAGGTTTAGAAAAAGAATCTGATATAGGCTGTGGCTGTCTTATTTTAGTAGTTATTGCAACTTTTTCTTTATTTAATACTTTTGCAATTTTATCAGCCATTAGTTTTTTTATATCATCTTTAGAAATAGGGCCTTTTAAATATGACAAAACCCATCTTGTTTTAAATACTTTAATTGTATCTTCGTGAATATTTTTCATAATGAAGTTTCTTTTATCTAAGTTAGAAAGTAAGTTCATTAATTCTTTTCTATCAAATTTAATATTACCACTAGTTGCAAGTCCATCAATTACTTTTTCTTTATCTTGTTTAGTTTGAAGACGTCCAATAAACCATGTTCCTATATTTGCTAAACCTTTGTAATCAAGATCTACGGGGTTTTGAGTTGAAAGTATGACTCCTACACCAAAAGAACGAGCTTGTTTTAGTAGTGTCAACATCGGTTGCTTAGATGGAGGATTTTTAGATGGTGGAAAATATCCAAATATTTCATCCATGTAAAGTAGGGCTTTAAGAGAAGAAGTACCTTCTTGTCTTCTCATCCATGCAACCATTTGATTTAATAGAAGTGATACAAAGAACATTCTTTGAGAATCATTTAAATGTGAAATAGAAAATATAGAAACTCTTGCTTTCCCATTTTCATCATATAATAGATTTGAAATATCTAAAGGTTCACCTTCTATCCAAGATTTAAAAGATGGATTTGCAATGATTGTATTTAGTTTTAATGCAAGTTTTAATCTATCATCTTGTGCAAAAAAAGTTTCTATATCAAAAACTCCTATTTTTTTAAAAGGAGGAGTAACAATACAAGAAATCAATTCTTCAATATTTAAATCTTTTCCTTGTGTATAATAATTCATAAAAATTGATGTAATTAAGATGTGTTCTTTTGATGATGAGTTATCTTTAATCTCAACTAAAGAGAGTAATGATGAAACCGTTGAGCTTACAAGTTGATTTAGAATATCACTGTCTTCTAAGACTTCCTTTGACGGAGCCTTAAAAGTTTGTAATATAGAAATAGGAACGCCTGAAGTACTTCCTGGAGTATAGATTGTAAAATCAGCACTATTTTTTAATTTTGCTATTCTTTCTTTTTTTTGAAAATCACCAGTGATACCATTTTCCCAAATTGAGGCAGTTTTTTGCGCAAGTTCACTTTTTGTCATATTATTATTTATTGCATCTTGTTCTTCAACCCATGGTTCAAAGTCACTTCCTCTTAGTTCTGGAAATGTCAATAATAAGTTACCCATATCACCTTTTGGGTCAATAATAATTGAAGGTATATTATCAATAGCAGCTTCTTCTAGAAGTGAAATACCAAGTCCTGTTTTACCACTTCCTGTCATCCCAATTATTGCAGCATGTGTTGTTAGATGCTTGTTCTTATATATAACTGGAATAGATTCTTCTTCATTGATTTTTTCTTTTCCAATAAAGAAAAGTTTTAACTTTTCATAATCAAATGTGCTACTCATAATAGACCTTTTGTTTTATTAAATTTGATGGGTATTATAGCAAAAAAAAAGTGAATGCCTAAATCTAGACATCCACCTTTTTTACAATAAAAAATAAATTTTACTATTCAGAAATTTCTGCGTCAGCACTGTCTGCTTGTAATTCAGCAATAGCAGCACTTCTTTCTGTTTCATCTGCAAATAATGCACTTGTTCCAACAATTTGACCGTTTGATGATTTAATGTTGAAGAAAGGCTTACCATTTGATGATTCTTTTAGTTCATATCTATTATCTTCTTGACAGTTTTTCTTAACAGATTCAATTCCATTTTTAGCACTAGCTTTTTGAGCATAGTTCTCACTTTTTACAATTGTTTTACCTTCAGCATTTACAAAAATAAATGTGAATGGTTCTTTAGCATCACTTTTTCTTAGGTTAATCGTCATATTTCTTTCCTTGTTATAAATTTATATCTATTCTATAGCAAAATAATTTAAATAATTCTTATTTAGAAGAACTTTTTTGCCATTCCCATTAAATCATCTACCACTGAACCATCATTATCTTGGTCAATAAAGTCAGTTAGCATACTTGTAATACTATTTGTATCGGAAGTATCAGTAGAGCTTAAATTTGTTTGTTTGTTTAATGCTCCCATGATTAAAGGCGCTATCATAGGAAGAAGTGAAGATATTGAAGATACGTCTATCCCACTTTTTGCACTTAATGCATTTGTTACATCACTTTCATTTTCATTTAATGAAGAAAAAAGTTGTCCTAACATATTTGAATTATCCATATTATCAATTATTTCAGGATTTTGACTTAATGATTCTAAGTTTGTATTAGAAATCATATTTATTAAATCAGAAGAATCATGTTCACTTGCTAAATTTTGTTTTGCACCATTTAATAATTGAGGAGCTAATTGTGAAACTAAAGATTGCACAGAATCTGTATCAATTCCAGTTTTATTAGAGATTGCACCTAATATATTTTTATCTAAACCATTTTCTAAAATTGTATTTAGTATATTCATTTATTCCCCTTAGTTATTTATAATAATAAAAAAGTGTATCTGTTTTTTGATTAATTAATAATTTAGTGTCTTATGAAGTTTGTTTTTTTGAATAGTTGTAGAGTTTTTATTAAGTTGAGTAGTAAGGAAGCTTAGGCTTCTTTACTACCTTTTTCTTTTCTTTTTGCTTTCATTTTATTAAGAGCTAAACTTCTCATATCGGCTGTAGTATCTGATTCATCCATGATCTCAAGACCTAATAGTGTTTCAATACAATCTTCTAATGTAACTAAACCTTCTGTTTGGTCATAGTTATCAAGAACTATAAACATATGTTCTTTTTTCTGAATGAATTTATTTAAAGCTTTTGCAACTGGAATATTTTCATTTAGTGTAAAAACTGGAGTCATAATAGATTCCATAGAGGCATTTTTATCTTTAATTGCTTGCTTAAAAAGTTTTTTAGTAAGTACAATCCCTACAATATTATCAATTGTACCCTCATAGATTGGAACTCTTGAAAACTTATAAGTTCTTTTATCTTCAAGAATATCTTTTATTGCTGTCCCTTTTTCTATAGCATACATTACAGATCTAGGGGTTAATATATCTCTAGTTTTTATTTCATTAAGTGTTAATGTATTTTCTATAATATCAGATTCTAAATCCCCAATAATACCTTCTTCTTCACTTAATAAAGTAGAATGGATCAGTTCTTCTCTTGAAAGAGAATCTCCACTATCTTTACCTTTAATCTTTTTAGTTACAAACTGTGTTACTAAGATTATAGGGTATGTTATAAATACAAAGAAACGTATTATTCTTGCAGCTACAGGTGCTAATTCTTTCCAGTAAACAGCACCGATTGTTTTTGGTATTATTTCAGCAAAAAACAAAATTGCAAATGTTAAAACAACAGATACAACCATTACCAATGATTTATCACCATCAAATACATTTTGGGCTTGAACACCAATGGCTGTTGCCCCCAATGTATTTGCTATTGTATTTAAAATTAAGATTGATGATATAGAACTATCAATATCAGTTTTTAGCTTCTTTAAAAGCTTTCCTGCTATCGGATTTTTATTTTCTAAAACAGATATATATGTAAAATTTGTTGATAGAATAATAGACTCTAATACTGAACATAAAAATGAAACACTAATTACAGCTATAAATAGAATTATCAGAAGGTCCATTTAAAACCTCTTGTTTTTTGTAAACCACGCCTCTGGGAAGTGTCTTCCAAGAATTACTCCTTATTTTGAAAAAAATTAATGGCATATAATAGCAAAATATATCTTTAGATTAATTTTTTTTGACAAAAATCTACTTTTTCTTGTATAATATTATTAATAAAGCAATAAGGAGGTCGTTATGGAATATGGATTAATACCAAAAATCAGTCAGTATGCTGATAATAATCAAATTCAAATTCAACAAATTCAACCTTTAACAGAAATTGCAAAATTAAAAACTGGTGACGAATCAAGACAAGTTACAAAAGATAATTTTTTAAAAGGAGTAGAAAAAACTTCTTCTGAAAAAACTTCTGAAACTCAAGAGATAAAAAAAGTAACACCTCAAGATGTTTCTCAATATCAAGAAGTTGTATTAACAAATATGAATTTTGGATTTAATGATTCTTCAAAAGATTTTTTTGTAAGAGCAATAAGAGGGGAAGCTCAAAATCAGTTTCCTACTGATGAAATGATGAAGTTAAAAGCATTCTTTATAGCACAAGCAAAAGCTGAGCTTGCAGTAGAACTTAATTAGTTACTGATAATACTACTTGATTTCTACCATTCTCTTTCGCTTTGTATAAAGCTCTGTCTGCATTTGAAAGTATGTCTTTCAATACTAAGTTATTATTAGCTTCACTAATTCCAAATGATGCGGTAATTTTTTTAACTTTAAAATCATGATTTTCAATTAAATCTTTGATTCTATATGATAACTTTTCAGCTTCAGATATTGAAGTATTTTTACATATAATTAGGAATTCTTCTCCACCCCATCTTCCGATAATATCATTTTGATTTACATTGTATTTAAGAAGATGAGCAATATCTTTTAAAACTTCATCCCCTATGAGATGTCCAAAATCATCATTTATAAGCTTAAAATGGTCAATATCCATTAAAATTAATGAGAATTTTTTATTTTTTATTTTATTTAATATTTTATCTATTTTTCTTCTGTTTTTTAGCCCTGTTAAGGCATCGGTATTTGATATAAATTCAAGTTGTTCATTATGTATATTAGCACTTCTTTGTCTAAAGAAATAAAAAATAAATAAGGCAATAATTATTATTATGATATTTATCATCATATGTTTATCTATAATTCTTTTATCAAATTTTACAGTTAACCATTCTCTGATAATTTTGTTTTTATCATCTGGTGTTAATAAAGATATATGTCGATTGATAATTTGTATTAATTCAGGATAATCATTTCTAACCATAAAAGAAATTTCAATATTATTTTTACTTGTTCCTGAAATTTTTAAATTGGAATATCCATTTTTAGAAATCAAATGTGCAACTACAGGTAGGATATCTATTACGGCATCTACTTCTCCAGCACTAAGCAGCTTTAATGCATCATGTGTATTTTTTACTGTAATAAAATCAATAGTTGGATACTCATTTTTCAAAATAATATGAGAGCTATAATTTTCTCCTACTGCAACTTTTTGACCTTGTAAAAAAGAGGCATCAGGAATAAATCGTTTATCAAATAGAGTGGCAAAGGCAATTGGAAAAGAAATATATGGAGTTGAAAATTTTGCGTACGCTAGCTTATTTTTATCAAAAGAGGTACCTAATGTAATATCAGCATCTTTATTTTTTATTTTTGTAAGTACATCATTCCAATCTTTTGAAGTAGTTATAGTTGAATTAATTTCAGCTCTAGATTTAATTAGATTCCAAAAATCGATTGCAATTCCGGAGAGTTCTTCACTATCGTTATACATGTTAATTGGAGCCCATGTATTTGATGTGATTACATTAATTTTTGTATTTTTTAAAAATATAGCTTCTTCAGGAGTGAGTTTTATATAATCATCCTGGATTAGGTCTTTATCAGCATACACATTAGAGAACAGAATTAGGATTATAAAAAGAATTCTTTTATTCAATATAAATTACCTTGAATTAGTTTTTTAATTGTATCAGATAATAACTTTATAATAATAATTATAACTTAATATTATTATTAATTATTATTAATAAGTCTCTTGCTTCATAGAATTTTTCTTTTTCTTCAAGTTGGATTATATCAAGGAGATGTTTATATTTTTCAAAAACTGGCCAGACTTTTTTATATCCTTCAGGCTTGTTTTTTGTATAATATAAAGCTAAAGCAGTTGCCCCATTGATTAAACCTTGAAGTGCTTTTGCTTTATCTCTTTCTCCATTTTTTTTATATTGTTTCCAGTCATGTTCTAAAAGTTCATGTGCTTCTACAAAAAGTTTATTTTCTAAAGCGTAAATAAACCTTCTTATAGCTGTCGATTGTGTAAAAATTGTTTTATCATACATTATTTCAATTCTTTTTCTAGATAGTATCCAGTATAAGAACCTGTCTTTTTATGTTCACGTGCTAGCGTTTCAGGTGTTCCTTCTGCAACTATCATTCCACCTTTACTTCCACCTTCTGGTCCCATGTCAATTACCCAGTCAGAGTTTTTAACAATATCAAGATTATGTTCAATTACAAGAACTGAGTTTCCTACATCAACTAAGTGGTGTAGCACTTTTGTTAATCTATCAACATCAGCAAAGTGAAGACCTGTTGTTGGTTCATCTAAAATATAAAGTGTATTACCTGTATCTTTTTTACTAAGTTCTTTTGATAGTTTTATTCTCTGTGCTTCCCCACCTGAAAGAGTAACTGCATTTTGTCCTAACGTAATATATCCAAGTCCTACGTCACTAAGTGTTTGAAGTTTAGCATATAGTTTTGGTACTTTTTTGAGAAATTCTAGGGCTTCATCAACACTCATATTTAATACATCAGAAATACTTTTGCCTTTATATAAAATTTCTAATGTTTGGGCATTATATCTTTTACCTTGACAATCATCACATTTAACCATAATATCTGGTAAAAAGTGCATTTCAATTTTTATTTCACCTTCACCTTGACATTTTTCACATCTTCCACCTTTAACGTTAAATGAGAAACGACCTATTTTATATCCTCTAAGACTTGCTTCTTTTGTTTTAGAGAATAATAGTCTAAGTTCATCCATTAATCCTGTATATGTTGCCGGATTTGAACGAGGAGTTCTTCCAATAGGTGATTGGTCTAGATATATAACTTTATCAAGTTTTTCCAATCCTTCAATTTCTACACCATCTACTTTTTTAACTTTTCTTGCATGATTAAGTAATTCTTTTGCTACAGGAAGTAGGGTTTGTAAAATAAGTGAAGATTTACCACTTCCTGAAACACCTGTTATTGCACAAAGATTTTTAAGTGGAATTTGTACATCAAGATTTTCTATATTGTTAATAGTTACATTTTTGATTTCAATAAAGTCTTTTTGAGGACGATTATGTACATATTCAATTTTTTTATCACCATTTAAATACTTAGCTGTTAGTGTTTTAGCTTTATGCATTTTAGCAAGTGTTCCAGCAAATACAATTTCTCCACCATACTTTCCTGCTTTTGGACCGATATCAACAATAAAATCTGCTGACTCAATTGTCTCTTTATCATGTTCCACAACAATTACTGAGTTTCCTTTTTCTTGTAAAGCTCTTAATGTTTTAATTAATTTACTTGTATCTCTTTCATGTAAACCAATTGATGGCTCATCAAGTACATACATAACTCCAGTAAGCCCTGATCCAATTTGTGAAGCTACTCGAATTCTTTGTGCTTCTCCACCTGAAATACTTCTTGCATCACGTCCAAGTGTTATATATCCGAGGCCTACATCATTTAAAAAGAATATTCTTTCTCTTATCTCTTTCAAAATAGGAACAGAAATTAATCTATTTTGTTCACTTAAGTATTCGAAGTTCTTTGCATCTTGGAAAAAAGCATGTGCTTCTTCAATAGGTTTATTAATAATTTGTGAAATAGTTTTTTGTGCAACAAATACACTTTGAGAAGAAGGCTTAAGTCTATTTCCTCCACAATCTGAACATACTTTTTCAGTCATATATTCAGCCATCTCTTTTTCATCTTTTATCATATCATAGGCGATTTTTACAATACCTTCCCATTTACGTGTTAATTTATGTCTTTTCCACGTAAATTTTGCTTCTTCGACCCCACCATGTAAAATTCCTTTTTGTTGATGGTCTGGTAATTCTTTGAAAGGAACTTTAATATCAATATCAGCTCCTTCACAATAAGCCATAAGCATTTTAAAGTAATATCCTTTGTTAAATCCATATATAACTTTAATAGCACCTTCTTCTAAAGGTAACTCTTCATTTACTACTTTTTTCATATCAAGTGCATATCTAATTCCAAGTCCATCACAAGAAGAACAAGCACCTTTGGGTGAGTTAAAAGAAAATGATAATGGTTCTAATGGTTCAAAAGAAATTTTACAATCGAAACAAGCCATATGTTCAGAATAGTGAATATGTTTTTCAGTACCAACATCTTCATAATTTAAGATCTCAACTTCTAGTTCTCCGAAACTTTCTTTTAAACCTTTTTCCACATCTTGTGCAATTCTATCTTTGTTTTCTTCTTTTACAACAACTCTATCAATAACCACTTTGATTGTATGCATTTGTGTTTTAGCTAATTCAATATCTTCATCAAGTCTTACCATAACACCGTCAATCATTGCTCTTACATAACCTTTAGCTCTTAGGCTTTCTAGTAAATCAGCAAATGTTCCTTTTTTTCTATTAATTAAAGGTGCTAAGATTACAATCTTTGCATTTTCTGGAAGTTTTAAAACTTGATCAATTACATCAGAAGCAGACATTTGTGAAATTGGTTCTCCACATTTATGACAGTGTTGCTTTCCAATTCTTGCATATAAAAGTCTAAAATAATCATATACTTCTGTAATTGTTCCAACAGTTGAACGTGGATTTTTAGAAGTTGTTTTTTGGTCAATTGCAATTGCTGGAGTTAACCCTTCAATTCTTTCAACATCTGGTTTCCCAACTTTATCTAAAAACTGTCTTGCGTAAGAAGATAATGACTCTATATATCGTCTTTGACCTTCTGCATAAAGTGTATCAAAAGCAAGGGTTGACTTACCCGAGCCAGATAGTCCTGTGAATACTACAAGTTTGTTTTTTGGTATCTCTAGATTAATATTTTTTAAATTGTTTTCTTTAGCATTGAATATCTTTATTTTATCTTGCATTGTAATATAGCCTTTAAATTTTGAAGCTCATATTATAGGATAGATTCTTATAATAATTGATAAAGGCTTATATAAAAGTTTAATCAATTTTCTAAACTAAATTTCAATTAAATTTTATTTTAAAATAATAAAGAATAATATTCTCCAAGGATAAAAATTATCAATAAGGAAAAATTATGAAAAAGAGAATGACAACTAGTGCAGGAAATGCAATTGCAGATAATCAAAATTCTATAACAGCTGGAGAATATGGTCCAGTTTTGATGCAAGATTACCAGTTAATTGAAAAGCTTGCTCATCAAAATAGAGAAAGAATACCTGAACGTGTAGTTCATGCAAAAGGTAGTGGAGCTTTTGGCGAACTTGAAATTACAAATGATATTTCAGAATATACAAAATCAAAAGTATTTAAAAAAGGTGAAAAAACTAGAATGCTTTTAAGGTTTTCAACTGTTGCAGGTGAAGCTGGTGCTGCAGATGCGGAACGAGATGTTAGAGGTTTTGCATTAAAGTTTTATACTAAAGAAGGGAATTGGGACTTAGTAGGTAATAATACACCTGTGTTTTTTATAAGAGATCCTCAGAAATTCCCAGATTTTATACATACTCAAAAAAGGCATCCTCAAAGTAATCTAAGATCAAATACAGCAGCTTGGGATTTTTGGTCATTAAGCCCAGAGTCTTTACACCAAGTTACTATTTTAATGTCAGATAGAGGAATCCCTCAAAGTTATAGACATATTAATGGTTATGGGTCTCATACATATAGTTTAATAAATGAAAATAACGAAAGATTTTGGGTTAAATTTCATTTTAAAACAAAACAAGGGATTAAAACCCTTACTAATGAAGAAGCTTCTAAAATTGTAGCAAATGATAGGGAAAGTAATCAAAGAGATTTATTTGAGAATATTGAAAAAGGTAATTATCCACAATGGGATTTTAAAATTCAGATTATGACAGAAGAACAAATAAGTACTTTTGAGTTTAATCCTTTTGATTTAACTAAAGTATGGCCTCATGGAGATTATCCTTTAATAGATGTTGGAGTATTAACTTTAAATGAAAATCCAAAAAATTATTTCAATGAAATAGAACAAGCTTCTTTTTCCCCATCAAATATTGTTCCGGGGATAAGCTTTTCTCCAGATAAGATGCTTCAAGCTAGAATTTTTTCTTATCCAGATGCACATAGATATAGAGTTGGTACACATTATGAAAGCTTACCTGTAAATAGACCAATTGTAGATGTAAATACTTATCATACGGCAGGTTCAATGAATTATGAAGAAAAAGAAGTAACAAATGCATACTATGAACCAAATAGTTTTGATGGAGCAGAAGAAAATAGAGACTTATTAGAACCTGATTTAGTTATTAATGGAGATGCAAATAGATATGATCATAATAAAAATAACGATAACTATGCACAAGTTAAAGATTTATTTAATTTAATGTCAGATTATCAAAAAGAGCAATTGTTTAACAATATTGCAGAGTCTATGGATGGCGTTCCTTCGGAGATTATTGATAGACAACTTGGTCATTTTGAAAAAGTATCTGAAAATTATGCAGCAGGAGTAAGAGCTGCTTTAAAAATATAAGGATTTACAATGATATCAATTACAGTAAATGAAGAAGATAGATATGCACAACTTCAACATATGGCACTTGATTTTGCAAGACAAGGGAATACTGATGAATTATCAAAAATGATTTATTCAGGTTTAAATATAAACCTATGTGACCATAAAGGAAATAGTTTATTAATGTTAGCTTCATATAATAATCAATTAAAGCTTGTAAAGTTTTTGATTGAAAATGAGGCTGAAGTTGATAAAAGAAATGATAGAGGACAAACACCCCTAGCAGGTGTTTGTTTTAAAGGTTATTTCGAGATGGTTAAGTTATTAGTTGAAAAAGGAAAAGCTGATATTCATGCAAATAATGGAATGGGTACGACTCCTGTGACTTTTTCTGCTTTATTTGGACACAAAGAGATTACAGATTATTTAACTAAAGATAAAAAAAGCGTGATTTATTCGAGGCTTACAAATATTATATCTTACATAAGAAGAGTTTTTTAGACTCTTCTTATTATTATTTTATTCATATTTATTCAAATATAAATAGCTTATATGAAACATCTTATAAAACATTAACAAGAAGGACTCACTTCTTACAAATAATTTATCCATTCTTAATTAATCATTTGTTATTTTTATAATTAGATAACCATAAAAGGCATTATATTTTGGATATTATTAATAGTTTTGAAATAGAGAGTGAAACATTTTATTATTATGATATTAGTAAAGTTATAAATAGCAGTAAGAAATTAAAAAATCTTCCAATTGTTTTAAAAATATTATTAGAAGCAAATTTACGTAAAGCAAAAGATTCCATTGAATTTAATAAAATAGTAAATATATTTTCTAACCGTATGAATTCTCAAATAAATTTTTATCCTTCGCGTATTATAATGCAAGATTTTACTGGTATACCTTCCTTAATTGATTTGGCTTCTATGCGAGATGTTATTAAAGAACAAGGGCTAGACGTATTAAAAATAAACCCTCAAATTATGATTGATTTAGTTATAGATAATTCTTTAAACTTAGATAATAAAGAAGATAAATCAGAAATAGATATTGATAAAGAATATGAACAAAATCATGAAAAATATGAGTTTATAAAATGGGCACAAAATGCATTTTCAAATTTTAGAGTAATCCCTCCTGGTTCTGGTATTTGTCATCAAGTAAATCTAGAATATCTTTCAACTATATTACATGTAGAAAATAAAGAAGATAAATTCTTTTTATATCCAGAAACAATCGCAGTAACTGATTTTCATAAAACAATGATAAATTCTCTTGGTGTATTAGGGTGGGGAATAAGTGGAGTAGATGCCCAGTCTGTTATCCTTGGATTACCTATAGCTTTAAATCTCCCTAAGGTTGTTGGTATAAGTGTACATGGAGAACTTAAAGAAGGTGTTACTTCTTCAGATTTAGTTTTAACTTTAATAAAAGTTTTAAAAGAAAATAATATAGATGGGAAACTAGTAGAGTTTTATGGCGAGGGATTAAAGGTCTTGACACTTGAAGATAGGTCAACTATTTCAAATCTAGCACCTGAATATAATGCTTCATGTTCATTTTTTGCAATTGATGATAAGACTATTTCATATTTCAATAAAACAAGAGATAATGATGATTATTCAAAATTAATAAAAGTCTATTTAGAAAAACAAGACTTCCTTTATACAAATAGACAATTAGACTATGATCTGGTAGTTGATTTTGATTTATCCTTATTATCTCCATCTATCTTTAGATTTAAAAAGCTTAATATTAATATGAAAATGGATAGTTTAAAAGATTTAGTCATATTAAATGAAGGTAGAGAGTTAAAAGATGCTGATATCGTTTTTGCTTCTATATCTTCATGTATATCTACATCAAATCCATATTTACTTATTCATGCTGCATTAATTGCAAAAAAAGCTCTAGAGTTTGGACTTTCAATAAATAAAAATATAAAAACATCACTTGTCCCTGCTTCTTTAGTTGTAAAAGAGTATTTAGAAAAACTTGAGTTACTTCAGTATTTAGAATCTATTGGTTTTCATATTATAGGTTATGGTTGTAGTTTATCTTATGGAAAACAAGGTGCTTTAGATATAAATTTAGAATCTGATATCAAGACTAATAATCTAAATGTATGTTCTATTACCTCAAGAGATAAGAATCTTGAAAATAGTCTTCATCCTTTAATAAAGTCAAATTATTTAATGTCACCATCTTTAATAATAATATATTCGTTAATAGGAACAATGAAGTTTAATTTATTTGAAGATGTTATTGGTGTGATAAATGACCAAGATATTAAGATGAAAGATTTGTGGCCTAGCAATAAAGAAGTAGGGGAATATTTAGAAAAGCTTGATAATACTTTATATAAAGATATATATAAGGATATTTTCAAAGGAAATGAATTTTGGCGTAAATTGATTGTAGATAGAAATGATATTTATAATTGGAATAATAATTCAACATATATTCAGCCCGCAAAATTTTTTAATGAAATTAATTTAGAAAAAATTGAAATAAAAGATGCAGGGGTTTTAGCTTTATTAGGTGATTCAATTTCTACTGATTATATTTCTCCTATAGGACAAATACCCTTGTATTCTCCAGCTGCAAAATACTTAGAGAATAAAGGTATACGATCTTTTGAATACAACACTTATGAAAGTAGACGTGGCAATGCTGAGGTAATGGTTAGAGCAACTTTTGATAATGTAAAACTTCAAAATCAAATGGTATCTAAAGAGGGTGGATATACTATGGATTATGAGTTAAATGAAATAGTATCGATTTATGAGAAGTCCCAAAAATTTAAAGAATATTGTAGACCTTTAGTGATTTTTGCAGGTGAAAATTATGGAGTAGGTAATTCTATGGATTGGCCAGCAAAAGGGACAAAACTTCTTGGAGTTAAGGCTATTATTGCAAAATCATTTGAAGAAAATCATAGATCAAATTTAATAAGTTTTGGAGTTCTCCCTCTAGAGTTTATTGATGATGATATTGAAAGTCTAAAATTAAAAGGTTATGAAAGTATAAGGATTGTATCTGATGAAATAAAAGCTGATTCTAAAGTAAGAATGATTATTAATAAAAAAGGGAGTGATATTGAGATTGAATTACTATGTAGATTAGATAATGAAATGGAAGTAGAGTATTATAAAAATGGTGGAGTTTTATCCTATCTTTTAAAAAATATGAAATAGTTTAAAGAAAAGTCTTATAAATCATTGTTCCAAGTATTGTGATGTTTAGTATTAATATAAATTGTTTATATGAACCTGATGAAGTTACATTTTTCATTTTTATTCCAAAGTATACACCTATTAAAGAGGCAGCTCCAACTATAAATCCCTCATTAAATAGCATTTGATCATTGATTGCAAGAGAACTAAATCCTGCAACAGATGAGAATATTACAAAAAACAGACTAAGCCCCGTTGCAGTTTTGATATCATAATGCATAAAGCCTACTAAAATAGGTACTAACATTATTGAGCCACCAACGCCAATACTCATTGCAATAATTCCAATAAAAAAACCTATTATAAAAAGAGTTAATTTGCTATGTCTTTTTATCTCTTCTTTTGATTCTGCAGGAGATATAAAAATTTTTACAATAGATAAGATAATTATTAGAATAAAGAGATATTGTAGAAATTCATTTGAAACAATTGAGAGAATAAAACTATTTTGTAGACCCCCTACAAAACCTCCCATTCCAATGATGATTCCATCTTTAAAAACACTTTTTATTTTCTTAGAATTTAAAAATGAACCATAAACAGAAGAAAATACCATTTGCATTATTGAAATAGCTATTGCCTCTTTCATTAAGTATCCAGTCATTACAAGCATTGGAACAAGGACCATTCCTCCTCCAACACCAAAAAAACCAGAAATAAATCCAGTTAGAATACCAAATAGTATTAGTTCTGTCATCTAATCATTTACTTTTTTATTGAATTCATCGCAGTAATAAATTTTTTATAAATACATTCTAAATCGTGGTCTTCTTTGCTTAAATCTAATCCATCACATTTATTCATATGATGTTCAAGTAAAGCGACTCTTTTAAGTAAGTATTCAAACATTTCTTTATTGATATCTGGTAAATCATTATGATTTAATTTACCATTTTTATCATCTCTTTTTATAACTTTTGCAGGAACTCCAACAGCAGTAGAATTTTTAGGAACATCACAAACAACAACAGAGTTTGCCCCAACTTTACCATTTTTCCCAATAGTTATATTTCCTAAAATTTTTGCACCACTTCCAATTACAGAATTTGCTTTAATTGTAGGGTGACGTTTACCCTTGTTTAAACTAACTCCACCAAGTGTAACACCTTGGTAAATTAAAACGTCATCTTCAATGATAGTTGTTTCTCCTATAACTACACCAATTCCATGATCAATAAATACACGTCTTCCAATAGTTGCTGCTGGATGAATATCCATATTACATAAAAATTGTGTTAGTCCCATAATCATTCGACCAAGTATTTTAAAATTCTTTTTGTATAGTTTATGCGCAACTCTATGGTTAATAATTGCCCAAACACCTGGGTAATTAAATATTAGTTCAATATTTGAGTTTAATGCAGGATCATTCATTTTTGGAACAGAAAAATCTTCTCTTATCTGTTTCCATAGTCCAATTTTTTCTGTTTCTTTTTCAATTTTATCTATTTGTTCTTCAACTGTTTTTTCTTCGCCCATTTTAACTCCACGCTGTTTTTAGATAACTGTTTTCATTTAAATATTTATTCAAAATTTTATAAGTATTATCATCTAAATTATTTTTCAATATATTTTTAATCTCATTTGTATCATAATCGATATCTTCAAGGATATCTATAATTTTCTGAGACTCCAAAATCTTTTCTAATTTTACTTCGTCATTTTCAAAAACCACGTTTATTTCTGTTGGATGAGAAAATAAATTATGTCTCATTCCTAAAATATCTTGGTAAGCTCCAACGTGGAAAAAGGCTAAATAATATTCTTCTTTTTCTAAGTTTACATCATGTAAATATAGAGGTTTCTCAGGATTGAACTCAATTTCTCCATCACTATCACAAGTTATATCCCATAATGAAGCACTTCTTGTTGGTTTTTTATCAAGGTGTGTTATCGGCATTATTGGAAACTCTTGTTGTATTCCCCAGAAATCTGGTAATGATTGAAAAATAGAGAAGTTAAGTAAATATTTTTCTTGTATCTTATTATCAATTCTTTTTAATTCTTCATAGTCATCAACTTCTAGAAGCCAAATTGCTTTTTTTATGATTGAATTTGTAAGAACTTCAGCATTACTTCTATCTTCTAAATCTATATATCCTAAATCAAAAAGTTTAAGAAGAGATTCTAAATGATCTATACTATCGTGCATGAATTCTAGTGCAGTTTTTGAATTTATATCATTGAGAAGTTCTCTTAACTCCTCTATTAAAGGAGGGTTCTTTTCTTTTAATCGTAAATGTTCAGTATTATATTCCGCAGAAAATAGTTCTAAAACAGGTGTAATTAATACTGTTGAACTAGCAGCAATAAATCTTCCTGATTCTGTAAAAATATTAGGTTCTTCAACACCTTTTTGGCGTGCAATAGTTTTTAATGTAAATATTACATCATTTGCAAACTCTTGTAAGTTATATTGTGTAGTTCTTTGTGACTGTGAATATTCAACAGCCATTCCTCCACCAATATTTATAGCACTTAAGTTTTTAGCACCTAAATTTTTGAGTTCTGCATATATATGACCAGATTCTTTTAGTGCATTTTTTAAAGGTTTAATAGTATTCATTGCTGAACCAATATGAAAATGAATCATAGTAAGAATATTAACTAAACTATTTTTTTCCAACATCTCAAAAGCTTCTAAAATCTCTGTTGAACTTAATCCAAATTTAGAATCAATACCACCTGATTTTGCCCATGCTCCACTTCCTGAATTAAAAAGTCTAACTCTTAATCCAACATTTGGAGTAGGTAAGTTTGTTTCTTTTTCAACTTCAATTATCATTTCTAGTTCATTTAAACCTTCTATGATTATCGTTGTATTATGACCCATTTTCTGTGCAATAAAAGCCAAATGAATCATTTCTTTGTCTTTAAACCCATTTATAGTTATAGGTGCCCCAATTTTATTATAAGTCATTGCTAGAAACAGTTCAGCTTTACTTCCTGCTTCTAAACCATAATTATATTTTTTACCTGCTTTTAATAAAGGATTTAAAAAGTTAGGAAGTTGATTTACTTTTAAAGGGAAAACAGCATTGAATTTTCCTTTATATTCATATTCATTTATTGCGTTATCGTATAATGAATAAAGCTTATCTATTTGTTTTTCTATCAAATGAGGAAACCTAAATAATAAGGGTCCTTTAAAATCTTGTTCTCTAATCTCTTTAACCATAGTAATAAGTGCAGGTTTTGAGGCATAGCTTAATTTTACTACTCCATCCTCAATAATAAAATTATCATCTGCCCAAATATCAATACCATAGTTTTCCAATATTAAAAATCCTCTAGTTTAATTGTACTTTCTTCACCTGTTTTAAGGTTTTTTGTGTAAATCGATCCATCTTTTAATTCATTTTCACCAACAAGTGCAACTATTGTTGCTCCTTGTTTCTCTGCTAATTTAAAGTGTTTACCAAATCCTCTTGGAGTGTATTCAATTAAAGTTTTAGTTGTTTCTCTTTTAGAACTAGCTACTTTGGTTAATGTATTTAAAGCTTCATCATTCATAGCGCCTAAATAAATTATATCTTCATTTGATTCATTCATTTTTACTAATTCAAGTAATCTTTCAATACCAATTGCAAATCCAATTCCAGGAGTAGGCCTTCCACCTAAAAATTCAACTAGTCTGTCATATCTTCCCCCACCAGCGATTGCACTTTGAGCTCCAATTTCATTTGAAGTAAATTCAAACGCAGTTTGTGAATAGTAATCTAATCCTCTAACTAAGTTTGTATCTATTTCATATTCTATACCATTGAAGTCTAAAATTTCTTTTAGTTTTTCAAAGTCTGTATCACATCTTTCACATAAGTTATTTGTGATTTTTGGTGCATTGTATAATAGTTTTTGACAGTTTTCATTTTTACAGTCTAAAACTCTAATTGGATTTGTTTCAATACGTCTATCACAGTCTTCACATAGTTTTTCTCTGAAACTTGTTAAATGCTTAACAAGGGTTTGTCTATATGCTGGCATACAGTCAGGACATCCTAAAGAATTTAGTTGAAGTTTGAATCCAATTTTGAAAAAGTCTAAAATATCTTTTAACATCATAATGATATTTGCATCTTCATAAACAGAGCTTATTCCAAATACTTCAGCGCCGAATTGATGGAATTCTCTAAGTCTTCCTTTTTGCGGTCTTTCATATCTAAACATAGGTCCATAGTAGTACCATCTATAAGTCCCCCCTGCACGGTCTGATTTATTTTGTACAAAACTTCTAACAACTCCAGCCGTTCCTTCAGGTCTTAGACATACGTCATTCTTACCTTTGTCTATAAACTGATACATTTCTTTGTTTACAATATCAGAACTCTCACCAACACTTCTTTTAAATAGTGCAGTTTCTTCAAGTATAGGAGTTTCTAAGTAGCCAAAACCATAGTTCTTAGCAATTCTAGAAGCGTTGTCAATAAAATATGTAAATAATTCACTATCATTTCCTAAAATATCATTCATACCCCTAAGGCTTTGAATATTTTGTTTACCCATTAATAAATTCCTCAATTTTTTGTGCAATTTCTTCGATACTTAAACTAGCATCTATGTATATATGATTTAAATCTAACATTTCAATTGTTTTTTTCATTCTATTTTGAATATCGATAAGATAGTCAATACCTCTTGATTCAATAGAATCATTTGATTTTCCAGCTAATCTTTTTGTTAATTCTTCTGGTGTTAATTCAAGTAAAATAATATGTGTTGGAAGAATATTACTTGTAGCAATTAAATTTAATGTTGTAACAATTTCAAGTGGTAAATTAGAAGCATAAGCAATCCCACTAATGACACTTCTATCACTAATTACCATATTCTTCTCATTTGGTTTAATTACTTCTTCAATATGTTCTGCACGGTCTGCTAGAAATAAGAACATCTCTGCTACTTTACTCTTCGCTTCGCCATTTAAAGCCATTTCTCTCAATTTTAATCCAATTTCTGTACCACCTGGCTCTTTTGTAAAAATAGCTTCTTGATGTTTTTCTTTTAGAATATCAAGTTGCGTTGATTTACCTGCTGTATCAATACCTTCTATTACTGCATACATTTTAAAACCTCTTGGGGTACTAAATGACAAAATTTACCATCGAATCTAATAATTTCTCTTACAATTGTCGATGAAACAAATGCATTTTCAAGCGTTGGCATTAAGTAAAGTGTCTCAATTTCATCATTTATTGATGAGTTTGCATATCCCATTTGTAATTCATATTCAAAATCAGATACAGCACGAAGACCCCTTATAATGGTATTAACTTCTAAATCAGTAGCTAGATCAACCAATAGAGTATCAAAACCAATGACTTTAACACCTTTTAAATGTTTTGTTGACGCTTTAGCATATTGAACTCTTTGTTCATGGGAAAACATAGGGCCTTTTCTTTCACTTTTTGCAACTGCAATGATTACTTCATCAAAGATTTTTGCGGCTCTTGTAATAATATCCATATGACCATTTGTTATAGGATCAAATGTTCCACTATAAATAGCCTTTTTATACGATGCAATCATTTTTTTGTCTTTTTTATTTTTTGCCATTTTTATTTCCATCTTTTATATAAATTATGTTCTATTTTTAATAAATCAAACCACTTGCCAATGAGAAAATCTTCCATTTGATCTAAGGAACTTTGCTCTGAATAATAAGCTAATGTTGGAGGAGCAATTGTCACACCCAATTTAGAAAGCTTTAACATGTTTTCTAAAGCAATTTCCGATAAAGGCATCTCTCTAGGGGCTATAACTACTTCTCTTTTTTCTTTTAGCATAACGGTAAAAGCTCTTGTAATAAGATTATCAGAAATACCAACTGCGCATTTTGCTAATGTATTCATTGAACATGGAAGTATTATCATTTTGTCAGTTTTAAAAGAACCTGACGAAATAGGTGCTTCTATTTGAGATTCTTTAAATACATGAGTATTTTCTCTATTTTTTAGCACTTTGTTAATATCAAGATTTTCTTCAAGTTTTAGTGATTTTTTAGCACTTTTTGAAACAACGATAAATGCTTCAATTTCTTTTGGTAAATTTTTAACAAATTTTAGACCAAGCTTTGCCCCACTAGCTCCTGTTATAGCAACAACTAATTTCAATTTTTAAAACCTTTTATAATGTTTAATAAGAAATAGATATTAGCTAAAAATCACTTTATTTTCAAATTATAAGATTTGTTAGAAATCAAAAATAATAAAAAGCACTTTTAAAAACTTAAAATTAAGTAAAAACTAAGATGATATATATTATCATTCTGTATAACATTTATATATTTATAATTAAACAATATGTTTTATAATAAATATATAATTAAACTTATTGTCTAAGGAATAACGATGTCTAAAATATTCAGTTTCGCAAGAGTAAATAACAATAATGAAGCGTATACTAAAGAACAAAAAAAAGGTTTAGAGACTTATATCTGTCTCTTATACACATCTCCGAGCCCACGAGACCAGAGAGGATCTCG
>OJIJ01000040.1_pt1 | contig 20784 bp, 20 predicted proteins | sample 1595891 | NCBI WGS metagenome assembly OJIJ01 (sample SAMN05416853, study PRJEB24817) | seawater metagenome | isolation source: Sea water | place: Canada:Atlantic | collected 2013-11 | reverse complement strand
ACATGTGTTTGTACGCGTAACGATATGACAAACAACGTCGGTATTCTCATTGCGGCCGGCTTGGTTTATTGGTTCTCCACACCGTTACCTGACATTATTATTGGCTTGATCATTGCCGTGATAGTTATGCGTTCTGCTTGGGGTGTTATTCGTGAGGCTAAGAGCACTTTAAACACAGACTTAGAGTAGTTCTCAAAATAGATACAAGTAATTCCCACTATGACTACCATTCGAAGCCACAACGGAGTCCAATGCAGGCGACCTCTCAGCGCGAAGCTCGTGACCTTCTGTGTCACTCATAAAAGGGAGCGACAACGCCAACTTAACACAAGAAAAAAGCCTCTGACGTAACCGAGGAAAAAGCCTTGGGTTCAGAAGCTCTGAAATCACCATTGTCTGATGATTTAAATATTAAGATACTCTCAATAACCAAGAAACTCAACGTGAATACTAGCCTTGAGGCTGTCGTAAAAGTCTAATCAGTCATTTGTTGTTACGCCTATCATCTGTAACGGTTGTACTAAGGGGTTGTATCAATCAGCAATTCCAACAAGATTACATAGAAACAAAAAGCTAAACCTAACCGCTGTCGCTAGAAAAACACGGGGGTTGTAATTACCCGTGATTCATAAAGCCCAGGGAGTACCTTAGCCTTTGCTCATTGCTTAAGAATCTAAAAACGCTCAACTGCCCGTGTGAAAATTAAGCTTGGCGTCGGTCTACGTTACTTGAGTCTGTGGAGATTTAATTCCCCCTTCCCCTGTACAAGTCTAATGCCCCTGCCAACGGTAAGGTTACGGTAAGGAATTGTTGACCTCACCGCGCTGATTGAGGATAGACAACGCTATAAAAAACTCATGTGTAGTGACTAGCTGCGCCTCATTGCACCCGCATGATTTGGATAAGCCTAGAGTCCCCTGCTTGAGGTTGAGAGGAAACAAAAAGCGAAACCTAACCGCTGTCGCTAGAAGAAAGCAGGGGTTGTAATTACCCGTAATTCAAGTAGCTCACCTAGTACCTTCTGCATGGATTAAATATGTCTACTTATGTCTACTTTAGCTAGAGAATAATAGTCTTTGATAAGATACATTATCATAAGTGATGCCCCTCTCTTGCCGTTGCCCCATGACTCAAGCCGCACTAATTTGCACGGCTCAAGGGTTGGGTTGCTGCAGGTTATTCTGGCAAGGGTTCGTGCGTATCAGCATCAAGCACAGCTTCTAAAACTAGAAACAATCTTGCCCTCGCGGCCTCTAGCAATTCCAGCTTTCCTTTTTCTGCCTCGATTGTGCCGCCTATGCATTCAACCATAGTCACAAACGCCTCTTTGTCTTTGTCACTATCCATGCTGCTTATTAGCTCGTCTGATGATCTGGTTAGTACGCCTAGTGCTATACGCCTATTCACAGCATCATCTTGCGCATTTGATTGCATATTGTTTTCAAGGCTTCTCATTTTGTCTTTATCAAAGGCCGCTTGAAATGGAAGAGGATTTCCGATGTGTTCGTTATTGGTATAATTGTTATCAGTCATTATTAAAGCTCCTTTTTAGCTTTGGTTTTGATTAGCTGGGGCTGGTGTTTGTAGCACCGCCCTCAGCGATTAATACTGCAAATGCAGTAATTCTTTATGGGCGTATCTCCCGCCCCTTTGTCCCCCCCCTCTTTTAGGGAGTGCATAAACTATTTACACCTCGCCTTTAGGGAGGGTAAAAACTACTCATTTCCTCGCGCGTGCGCGCGTATGTGTCCTGAAGCAAGCTGCCGCCTGCCACCCAAGGAGTAACGACTGCCTATTACACATGCCGCAACATTGAGATGCTAAAGATAAAACATTAGTGCAACCTTAGTGTTGCTTCCTTCGCGTGCGTACTACGCAATTCGTCGGTACTACCCGCAACCTCCCCGTGCTGTTCCTCGCGCGCCCGCGCGTACTTGTGAGGAAACTATTTAATCTTGCCGTAAACTTGCCGTTATCTGTCACCCCTCGCGTGCGTGCGCGTAGTTGCCACTAAACTATTTACCCTTACCGTGAAGTTACCGTTCTATGCTCGTTTAACCGTGTTGCGGTCTTGTTGCTACCCAGCATTACAAAGCGTACTCATTTAAGCAGTTCAAAGACCAAGGTTTATAAATTACTTAGGCAACCGGCGACCCATCAACCTTGTGGTAATCTTGTGGTCTACATGGGCTTCGTTTATGGCTGAATAATTACTTAGTACGAAAACGCACCAGAACCGCCCCCCAATACCCCCCCCCTTATCATGGGCTTTGTTTCGTCACTAATGTCTACAATTGTGAACAACCTACAAATAGATGTGCGGTATAAATTAAAGTTAGGTTTTGTTAGGTTCGCATGGACTTAGTTTGCGCCATCCTTTTTTAAAACCATTCAGAGCAACCTTTTTCTTCCCTGCTGCTGTTCGTGCGCCTGTACTTAAACCCCCATGAAATTTGCAGCGGCCGCTTGAATAAAGCGCACGTTGTTTGCATGGTGTACCGCTTCGAGTTTTTGCGCCACATTGCCAGTCATGCAAATGTTGCGGGAATGGTGTATTTGGATTACCTGCCTTCCAGTAGGCAATATACTCTTTGCGCTTTTCATCTTCTGTCATATCGTCCTCATCAATACCAACATTTACCAACACCTCTTGGGCTTTGTTTATTAACTCAAGTACTTTAGGTTCGTAATCAGCAAATCCTCTAGGTCTAGTACTCATGCGCTTTTCCTGTTTTGCATCCTAGCTCGACTCAATCTTTCTTTCGCAACAACAAGAGCTTCAGCACTTAATTGTCGTTTCAATCTCAGTCCTAGTAGGCGGCCGTTTGTGAGAATTAAATCCTTATCCCTTGTCTTGGTATAAGCTTCACCGTTTAATACCGTAAAATGGCGTTCTACAGTACCTTTTATGCCAGCAACGATGCTATTTAGCCTTCGCGCCCCCAATCCTTTAGCTAAATCCCTTGGATTGCATAGCCACAGGTCAATTACACCTTCATCTACACTCACCTTGCAGAATTTCCCAATCAACTGAAACTCATCACCTTCATTAACAATCGCAGTCTTAGATATTTTTTGATTGAAGAAATTGTATAGCTCTGATTTAGTCATCCTTTATCTCCTTAGTTACCTTCATGTTGAAATTAGTTTGTTGCGCTATCGCTTTCTCAAGCACGCTCACGTCTAAAACTTGATGGCTGTACACCGCGTCATGCACTTGCAGTGGGTAATCATCAAAGCAATCACTCATCGCATCCCTTGCCAGCCTTTCATCCATTGCTAACAGGTGAAATAAGACGGTGTTCTGCTCTTTTTCGTATGTACTACCTTCTCCCTGTTTTTGCTCCATTAAGCGTTTCGCATACTCATAATCTTTAGGACGGTGTAGCTTGGCTTGTGCAATAACTGATGCGCCAATCTGCTTTGCTTCTTTCGCATAAACATCAAGCTCAGGGATTGAATTCTTACCGCCAAACGCAATCGCATTCATGGCACGCTTGATGGTTGGATAAGTTTTGCCAGCGCTTGATGCCAAATCCTTTCGATACTGTTTTGGGTTGGCTATAAATTTGCGGTACTCGGCTGATTCGATAGATTGATCACATCGAGTAATGGCGATTGATTGAAAACAGGCGGTCACGTCATAGCCGATTAAACCGGCACATAGCCGTGTCTTGCTACCTAATGAAACAATCGTGCCGTAAACGCGACTTCTATTTTCAGTATCACTAGCTGAAGGCTTGCAATCGTCTTGCATAAGAATGTAGCCGTCACGGATTCCAATGCAACGACTAAGCAATAATTTAACGTCATGTGTCTTTATGTGTACTAGGTCGGCAACCGCAACCTTGTAGTCGTGTACCTCGTTACAGTCTGGATGTGATAGCTGGCCGAATAACCGAATGGCCTCGCCCCAAATTGCTGCACTGTGAAAAGTTGTGGTGTAACTAAAACACTTCTCTTCGCACTTATAGTTACCCGTGCGGGTAAACCACAGTCCAAAGTGCCCCTCTTCGCGTAACCTTCTTAATGGCACAAAACGACTGCTGATCCCCCTGCGCTTTTGATTGCTATTTTCAACACGAATCATCACATTAGTGAAGTCATGTCCAAAACTGAATGCGTTATTGCAACGATTGGACGAGTTGATTTCACCAAGACTGCGTACGATTGAGCCTATCAAGACGCATAAACAACTAAACAAGGTGCCGTCGCCAAACCGCCCCAACGACTCACTTCTCATGTTTGTAGATTCGGTATAAAGTGCCCGTCTTTTGGGTAACATAATAGTAGTGTTATATGCTTCCGAGAACGTGCGCACTTTCTGTCTGTTTTGTAGCGTTTTTAGAGAAAAAGCCGGATCTTTTTCCAATTTACGCTCTACAGTTCTTCGTGATATTCCTGTCATTTTGCTGATTGTTGTGTGAGTTATCGGCATACATAAGCCGGCAAGCGTTTCCACCGACTCAACGATTTGTTGCTGTTGGATTGCTGCTTTTTCTGCACGTTTACCCACCTTGATTGATTGTTATTCGGGGGTGGTGGGTTCGCAGCCATGCCTAGAACACTGATAAGTGACTAGGTATAATGGATGTGCGAATGCTCGGTTTATCCCCCCTTGTGCTGATGGGGCGGCTTTGAAAAACATAACTAAGCAGCGTTACGTTTATCTACCTCGATTAAATCAGCCAAGTCATACACCTTTGTACGACATCGCTGATAAATATTTTTGTACGCCAAACCCACATTCATGCCTTCTATCAGTGTTTTAGCGACCAGTAACTCAGCAGTTGCGACAAGGTGTAGTTGCTCTTCAGATACGGTCTCACGATCGTCTATTTGGAGTGCGTTGTTCACCATCTTTGTTAATATCGAATAACCGCGTAATGGGTAATTGCTTGAGCCTTGATTGCCCGCGTAATCCAGAAACGTTTGTATTGCATCTGTTTGAGTATGGCGTGTTAATTTACCCAGCTCTCTACGTTCCTGCCATTCAGCTTTCGCATGATTTTCGTCAACGATAGCTTGCTTGCGCCTGAGGTTAGAAAAAGCGGTGACAAGCTGGTGTTTAAACTCAACCACTTTCTCGGTGTTCTTGCTCAAGGTCATTAGAAAAATGGCTTGGTCTTCGTTCAAATAAGCAAGGTTTTTTCTCTCACCAAGTGCCTTTTTAAAAGGCAGTTCACCGAACACCTCAAGCCTAGATAAATACTTCCTGATCAAGTTGTTAGCTACCTTATGGGTTGTACCGATTGAATCAGCAATTAATGCCGAACTAATACGCTGTTCACCTTCGATACTAACTAAGAACGAGCCAGTTATTGGTAGCATGCTCATGACTCACCACCTTCAACGCTATTGAAGCTATGCTTTGCTAAATACTTTTCTAAGTCCGAACGACTGTATAAAACTTTCTTACCTAATTTTCGATAAGGTACGTTGTTCTCACCCGTTGATCGCCATTTTGCAAGTGATTTTACAGTGGTACATAGAAATATAGCCGCTGCTAAGGGTGGCATTAAATCTTGAATATCTTGTTTGTTTTCCATGAAAGTAATCTCTATAAGCCTGCGCCATACGGCAGGATTAAAGATTATTTTAGGGAGTGTTTTTGATAGATATAACTAACCCAACAGGGTAACCCTAGGGCTACCCTGTGCCATAAATACGGTCAGAATGGCGTAGGTAATAGGCTAAATTAGGTCAGGGTGTTTTTTCATTTATTTTTTGGCAAAACAACTGTCGTTATTCTTTTACTGAACGTCTTACTTTTCTTACACTCATCAGGGTAATTCTTTTTAAGCCACGCTTTAACTCTTCCGCCATTGCTATCCGCTGCATTGCCTTCATTATTGACAAATATAGCTGTATGCGCCTCGATAGCTATAGCCAGCTCTCTTGCGTAATGCTCGCTCTCAGTATCTAAGTAAGGCGGTGTTTCAGCAGTATTTATCCCGTGATTGATGCCTAAGTGCTTCTGTTCAAAGTTTTCAATTGAACCTTTAGTGATAGCAAGACACTTGTCTTTAAGCAAACGATGGACTAAGCCATATTTTATTCTAAAGCTTGGGTAAAAGCAGCTTCCACTTTTGAAAGAAACCTTGTATCGAACCATTTCATCGAAATAAGTACTATCCATGTCTTCACAAATATAATAAGCCTCATTGTTGAAATTAACAGCGGCATTGAAAGAAAAATTGATGTTATTGTTAATAAAATCTAATTCTTTAAGTTCGCCGTACATCTGTCGTTTCCAGTCGATCCCAGCGTCCATTAACTTAACTGGTATAGGAAACGACGTGGAAGAAAGGGAGAAAAAAGAGTCTAAGACCCCTGGTGTTTGTAAGACCGAAATATGGCTTTGAATATCAGATGAAATACAGTCTCCATCCTCATCAAAAACATATTCCAGCTCAACTTTATCAATTGCATCAACAATATCATCTTCAAACAAGTGCCTAGGTATCATCAAGGTTGGGTGATTAATCCGATGTAATTTAGTTTTTATTTCGTCCTTTGACATATTTAGGTGCTCAAGGGAAAAGTCAATAGCCTCCTGCCCAGGGTTGAAATTCAAGGCATCTTCAACTTTCAGATAGTGGGGCTTATAAAAACTGTCTTTTAGCAACGTAACAGAGCCATGTAGTAGCACATGTATTGATATATTATTTTCTGCGGCCAATAAATAAATATCATTTTCATTATCTAAATTAGCACCTGCTAAATTTAGGCGCTTAAATGCTGCTTCAATTGAATAATAGGGTTTAAGAAGTGGGGGCAAACCTTTCATACGCTCGTTCCTTCGCATCGTTCAAATAATAACCAAGTCAGCCTGGTGAACGTGTCCAGCTTTTCGGGAGCTACCCTAGGCTTGGTTTAGTCGGTTTACTCTTTTGGTTTTATGCTACTTTCCACTTCACTTAATGAGAATGCGCGCTGTTTTCCGCTCTTAACTTGCTTAAGCGTTTGCTCTGCTAGGTACACGTCTTCAAGATCGTCTAAGTGTGTTTCAATGGCTTCTCGCATATAAAATGTGGCGGTTCTGCCTGTTTTTGCGGCAAGTTCTTGTAACCTTGTATAGGTGTCATCTTCAAGCCTAATGACTGCTTGTTTACTCACGATATAGCCCTCTTGTTTACGCTATTGCCTGTATATCCTCAATATGCCGTGGGTGGCATTTGCTCAGGTCATAGCTGCTTTGTAGGCTTACCCAATAGTCAGGCGTGGTATTAAAGTATTTAGCCAGTCTGAGCGCAGTATCAGGCGTTATAGAGCGCCTTTGCTTTAGAATCTCGCTAACCCTTGTGGCTGGCATAAATGTGTCTTTAGCCAAGCGATAGGGGGTAATACTCATATCCTCAAGAAGTTCTTGCAGAAACACGGCAGGATGGAATGGATTGTTAATCATAATAGCTACTCCTAGTGGTAGTCGGTTGTCTCTACATTAAAAGCATCGCCATTCTTAAACTTAAAACACACGCGCCACTGTTTGTTTATGCGTATGCTGTGTTGCCCTTTTCTGTCACCGCCTAATTTCTCAAGCTGATTGGATGAGGGTAATCTTAAGTCATCAAGATCATGGGCATTATCTAACTGTACTAACCGCATTAAGGCACGTGTTCTTATACTGCTTGGGAGTTTCTTAGAAAACTCACCCACTGCTACCTTTTCCGTTAGCTTGTTAGCGTAGCTTTTAATCATATTTATATATTAACGCCTTTCGTTATTAATGCAAGACGTTATGCTGATTACTTCTTCCATCTTTAATGCACTTTTTGCTGTTCGTTATCCGTGTAACTTGATTAGGTTATCTTTTTTGGTCACTCTTGCCTGAATATAACCAGCCACTTTGTTAATGGCTTCTCTTAGTGTCGCTTCTTCTGTAACGATATATCCGCCTGTCACGTCATTGGTTGTAACATGGTTCATTAGTCGTTTAATCATTGTTAACGGAAGGTTTACGGCTTCGGCAATCGTTGCAAATGTGCGCCTGCAATCATGCGGGCTAAATTCCACACCGCTTGCTTTAGTAACCACCTTCATTGGTTCGCGGGGATGCCGCATGTGCATTGCGGGCTCCCTTCCAGAAAACACCCATTTATGATTACCTGTTTGCTTCTTTAAATTCTCAAGGTATTTAATTAACGGTGCTGGTATCGGTAGCCTGTGATTTGTGCCATTTTTAGTATCTAGTAGCCTGATGTTTTTTGACTTTAAATCAACCTGTGCCCACTCCAGCGTTAAGGCCTCGCCACTACGGAACCCCATATATAGAATCATTAAAAAAAAGACTTTCGCCTTTTGGTTTGCCAAAGCCTCAACTGCTTCATGCCATGCCTGTAACTTATCACTTGGGATAACCCTGTCTTTACGATTACTCTTATGCCATAAGCGCGCCTTACTCAATATATTGGCTGGGTTTTCATCTATCATGCCCACTGCATTGGCATAGTTAAGCGTAAGGCGAAGAACTCTCATAGTTGTATTAGCGGTGGTTTTACCAGCTCGACTAATTTTCTTGTGCCGTCTTAATATCATATCTTCGGTGATGCTGCTGACCGGCTTTGTTAACCAATCGCTAAAACCTCGCTTTAACTTATATCGGTAGTTTTCAATCGTGTAGGGCTTTAAGTCACGTTCTGATAAATACAGCTCAAGTACATCAGAAAGACTAGTCTTCTTTATTCTCTGTTTGCGTTTTTCAGCGGTTGGGTCAATGCCTGAATTAATAGCCGCTAATATGCTTTGAGCCTTCTTTCTTGCTTCAGTTACTGACATGTCGTTAGTGTTGGCTAGTGTTACACGTTGAGCATTACCCTTGACGTACTTGAGCACCACAAATGATTTATTGCCAGTGCAACTCACTCGACAGGATAGTTTTTTTACTTCGTTGTCATAATAATCAACACGACCTTTTTCGGGTATCGGTAACGCTTTGATTCGTGGCTGTGTGAACGTAATTCTTTTACTCATTGTAATCACCTTTTGATGGGGCCGGAGTATCTCGGGTCAATGCCGGGTCAATGATTTCCAGTGATTATGAGTATATCCTAGTTATCTAAAGAGACAAAGAAATAAGTCACCATCCCTTTACATACAAGGCTTTAGAGGTCTGATGCATTGATTTAAGCGGGGCTAGTAAAACCGTACTACATGTAACTTAAAATCCCGCGACCTTAACAGTCGTGCCGGTTCGATTCCGGCCCCAGGCACCATTTGATAGTTTCAAGAAGTCCCAGACAACCCCGAACACTAGATGTTACGGGGTTTTTTATTGCTTTCAATTCTCAAGGTGCTTTATAGTGTTTCAAGAAATACCCCCAACACACGGGGTATTAGTGGGGGTATGTCGAAATTCGTATCAAAAAATACCCCCAAATTATGACGCATTAGACAGGAGCAATTAACATGCCTCTTAACGCCTTAATTATCAAAAGTGCCAAGCCAAAAGATAAGAAATACCGCTTATCCGACAGCGGTGGTTTATACATGGAAGTAACGCCAAGTGGAGGTAAGTTATGGCGCATGAAATACCGCTTTTTAAAGAAAGAAAAGTTACTTTCTTTTGGAGCCTTTCCGATAGTAACGTTGAAAGAAGCTCGATTGTATAGAGATGAAGCCAAGAGCTTATTATCAAAAGGCATTGACCCTAGTGTCGTTAAGAAAGAATTAAAAGAAAGTAAGCTTGCAGCATCCAAAAATAGTTTTAAAGCCGTTACGCAAGAATGGATAAGTAAAAACAGCACGAAATGGTCAAGCAGCAATACGAACAACGTATCGAAGCGACTTGAGCAGCATGTTTTTCCCCATATTGGAAATAAGAGCATTTCAACTATTACGGCCCCTGACCTTTTAACGGTTATAAACCGTATAGAAAAAACAGGTACCATTTATACAGCCCATAAAACATTGCAAAATTGTGGGCAAGTGTTTCGCTATGCAATGGCAACGGCAAGATGCACCACCGACCCCACCACCGCATTAAAAGGAGCTTTACCACCCACTCAACCAAAACACCATGCCAGCATTACCGACCCAAAGAAAATTGGCGCATTGCTTAGGGCCATTAATGGGTATGAAGGAAACTTTATTACTCAATGTGCTTTAAAGCTTGCACCGCTTGTTTTTGTCCGCCCTGGTGAATTGCGCCATGCTGAATGGCAAGAAGTGGATATAGAAAAAGCAGAATGGCGAATTCCTGCCGAAAAAATGAAAATGAAGGCGGTACATATCGTGCCATTATCAAAACAAGCGATTGCCATATTAGAGGATATTTACACCGTAACAGGTCATGGGAAATATGTATTCCCTAGCGTCAGAACAAACACACGGCCCATGTCAGAAAACACTGTAAACGCAGGTCTAAGACGTTTAGGTTATACCAAAGAAGAAATAACAGGCCACGGTTTCAGAAGCATGGCCTCTACCCTGCTAAACGAACAAGGCTGGCATTGGGATGCCATAGAAAGGCAGTTAGCCCATGCAGAAAGAAACAGTATTAGAGCCGCTTATAACTATGCTGAACACCTACCCGAGCGAATCAAGATGATGCAGCACTATGCTGATTATTTAGATGGATTAGCTAATGGGGCTGATATCGTTTCAATAAATAAGAACCGAAAAACCTAGCGTTTCAATATTGTGAAAAAAACTCTAATAACTCGCAAAGTAGGCAAAAAGAAACAACATACTTCCATGTTTAATAAGGAAGAAGTTAAAACGGAAACTCTAGAAGAGTTTTTTTCTGGACTCAAATCCATAAAAACTGCAAAGGACCATATATTTGACTATATAGATTCATCGGTAACTTTTTTTGAAGACTATCTTAAAGAAAAAGAGTTACCGCATATTTACCCTAAGTGTTATGAATACGAAATTGAAGGGAGTAATGGAGGTGCGCATTTGCCTGAAATATTAAAATATATAACTCAAGATAAAGGAATTAAATTACAACCAGAATGGTATGCTGCTTCATTCATACAGCGCGCTCATGAACTACGCGAATGGATTGAAAAAGGCGATATTTTTGAAGCAGTTCAATGCGCTTTACATCTTGAAAAAGATAGATCGGATTTTAACCTCAGCAACCTTGAGCCAAAAATTTTAGCTGGGAAATCCAGAGTATCTGAGGCATCTAAAATGAAAATGAAAACGGCCACTAAGAACCAGTCTCTAGCAAAACCTATTTTTAATTCATTTATTGAGAAAGACTTTTCAAAATCGAGAGCTGCGCTACATACAGCAAAAAGATTGAAGAAAGACCACGGTATTAATGTTCCCAAAAGTACAATTTTAGACTGGAGAGGTAAAAAACTTATATAAAGCCAACGAGACCGTTCACGCCGTTGGAAAAGCATACGCCATTATTGCCTTGACTTATTACAAAGCCCTAAGGAGGCATAAGACATGGCAAACCAAATCATTAAATTATCTATTGTAATTGCAATAACCGGTTTAAGTGGTTCATCAATATACAGACTCGCTGCAAACAATCAATTCCCAAAACCTATAAAGTTATCTAGCCGTTCTAGTGGCTGGCTTAAAGCCGAAATTGATGACTGGTTAGAAGAGCGCATTAAAGATTCAAGAAAGGAGGCTTAATCATGTCTTCAACCACAAAGCGTATTTCATTACGCGCCTCTATAAATGCCCACTGTAAAGATTGCCTATACGACCCCAAAGAAAAAGGCACGTGGCGAAAGCAAGTTGAACGGTGCACGATAACGCAGTGCCATTTGCATCCCGTTAGACCAAAGCCAATTAAGTAATCATCATGGCTAAAAAAAACGCCCTACCTTTTGATAGTAGACGTGGAAGCATTACCAATTCAAGGTATTTGCTAGAGTCTGAAGCTTACATCGGCTTAACAGCTCAAGCCAAAACCCTAATGACGTTAATGCAACTACATTGGCGAAATGACAAGCCGGTAGATTACGGAATCAGGGAAGCACAAGCAAAAATACCTTGCTGCAACAAAACAGCCAGCAAGTGTTTTTATGAACTTGAGCGCAACGGTTTTATACGGTGTATTGAACAGTCTATATTCAGCACAAGAATCAAAAGCAAATCACGAACATGGCAACTTTTATGGATGCCCTACAAAGGCAACCCACCAGAAAACGATTGGGATACTATCAATGCCAATAAAAATGCCATTATCAAAAAGGCAGCCAAACACCGAGAGAAACTGGCCTCTAACTAGAACCAATTATGATAGAGTTTAGCGAATAAAATCATAAAAAGCCGATACAAGGACAGCATCAGTGCAACCATTAATTTCTGATTATTTAGAACGCATCAACACACGTTACCAAACCGGTATTTCACGTGAACACGCCTACCGAGGCGATTTACAGTATTTATTAGAACATCTATTAACCGATGTTCTAGTAACCAACGAACCAGCACGCATTGATTGCGGCTCACCTGATTACATTCTCACCAAAAATGATATTCCCGTTGGATTTATAGAAGCCAAAGACATTGGCAAACCGCTAGACAGCAAAGAGTATAAAGAGCAATTCGACCGTTACAAAAAATCACTCAGTAACCTAATCATCACTGATTACCTAGATTTCCAGTTTTACCTGGATGGTGAAAAAGTAACCAGCATAACCCTGGCAACAATAGACGAACACAACGTAATAAATCCCTGTGCGGAAAACTTCAAACATTTTGAAGACTTAATCAAAAGCTTTGCCACCCATGTAGGGCAAAACATAACATCGCCAACCAAGCTATCAAAAATGATGGCAGGCAAAGCCAAGCTATTAGCCAACATTATTGAACAAGCCCTAAAAAGCGATACCAACCATGAAGCAGACAGTACGCTTAAAGACCAAATGGAAGCCTTTAAATCCATTTTAATACACGACATCACCAACAAAGAATTTGCCGATGTATACGCGCAAACCATCGCTTATGGTATGTTTGCAGCAAGGCTACACGACAAAACACTCAACACCTTTAGCCGCCAAGAAGCAGCCGAGCTAATCCCCAAAAGTAACCCCTTTTTACGCAAGCTGTTTCAATACATAGCCGGTTATGACTTAGATGACCGTATCGTATGGATTATTGACTCATTAGCCGATATTTTTAGAGCCACTGATGTAAACAAAATACTCAGAAACTTTGGCAAAGCAACACGGCAGCAAGACCCCATTATTCACTTCTACGAAACGTTTCTTGCCGAATACGACCCAAAACTACGCAAAAGCCGTGGCGTTTGGTACACCCCTACCCCGGTGGTTAATTTTATCGTTAGAGCGGTCGATGACATATTAAAAACCGACTTCAACCTAAAAGATGGTCTAGCCGATACCAGTAAAACAACCATAGAAATTGATACCGTTTACGTAGCAGGCCGTGGCAAAAACAAAGCCACCAAACAAGCCAAACAAAAAAAGGACGTTCACAAAGTACAAATTTTAGACCCTGCAACAGGAACGGGAACCTTTTTAGCCGAAACCATAAAACATATTCACGACAGCCATTTTCAAGCCGTACAAGGCGCATGGAGCCAATACGTAGAACAAGACTTAATACCACGTATAAACGGCTTTGAAATACTCATGGCATCGTATGCAATGGCTCACCTAAAACTAGAGCTATTACTTGAAGAAACAGGCTATAAACCCGTTAAAAATCCACGCCTTAACGTCTATTTAACCAACTCGCTAGAAGAACACCATCCCGATACAGGCACGCTGTTTGCAAGCTGGCTATCTAACGAGGCCAGCGAAGCCAATTACATAAAACGCGACACCCCCGTCATGGTGGTTATGGGCAACCCGCCCTATTCTGTTAGTAGCAGCAATAAAGGCGATTGGATTAACGATTTATTAGTCGATTATAAAAGAGACCTAAACGAAAAGAACATACAGCCGCTATCAGACGATTACATAAAATTCATTCGTTATGGCCAGCACTACATAGAAAAAAATGGTGAAGGCGTACTGGCCTATATCAGCAACAACAGCTTTATAGATGGCGTAATACACCGCCAAATGCGTAAGCATATTTTAGAAACCTTCGATACCGTTTATATTTTAGATTTACACGGCAATAGTAAAAAACAAGAAACAGCCCCTGAAGGCAGTAAAGATGAAAATGTATTCGACATTATGCAAGGCGTGTCGATTAATATTTTTGTCAAAACAGGTAAAAAAGCTAAAGGTGAATTAGCAAAAGTGTTTCATTCAGACTTATTTGGCTTACGCCAAAGCAAGTACGACACATTGCAGGCTAATGATATACGCTCGATAAAGTGGCAACAAATTGAATATAGAACACCTGAGTATTTCTTTGTTCAAAAGGATTTGGAGTTACAAAAAAACTACGAAAACAATATTTCTGTTAACAAGTTAATGCCTCACTTTTCAAGTGGTATTAGTACGCATAGAGATAAGCTAGTAATTGATATTGAAAAAACGAGTTTGATTAGCCGAATCAAAAAATTTTACGATACTGAGTTAAGTGACCACGAAGTTTCAACACAACTAAAAATTAAAGATAACAGAGATTGGAAAATAATAGAGGCGAGAGCACAAGAAGAACTAAATACTTCTAAAATACAAACTATTGAATACCGCCCTTTTGACACAAGACACATTTACTACGAAGCCAGTCTTATAGACTTTTGTAGGAACGAAGTAATGCAACACTTCATTGATAAAAACAATTATTCGTTTAATTGTTTAAGGCAATCCAGAGGAAATGATGCAGGTACTTTTTTTGTATCCAATAAACTTATAGGTAAGGATACCGTTTCATTGCTAGACCGTTGCTCCTGCTTCCCTCTTTATATCTATCCAACTAACGACAAGCTAAAATCAAAACGAATCCCAAACATGGAAACCTCAATCATTGCGAAGGTAGCCCAAAAACTAAACCTTGAATTTACTGACGAAAAACAACCCAAAAAAGGCACCTTTGCACCCATAGACGTACTGGACTATATCTATGCGGTTTTACACAGCCCTAGCTATCGAAACACGTACAAAGAGTTCCTTAAAATGGACTTCCCACGCGTGCCTTATCCGAATATCAATACCTTTTGGGATTTAGTCGCTTTAGGGGGCGAATTACGTCAATTACATTTATTAGAAAGTTCTTTATTAAACAAGCCTATTGCCAGTTACCCCATAGCCGGTAATAACGAGATTACGCGCAAATTTACCAAAACAAGCATTGGTTACGAAGCAGTAAGCGATACAGCAGGTAAAGTATGGATTAATGACGAACAGTATTTTGATAACGTGCCACTACTCGCATGGGAATTTTATATAGGCGGCTATCAACCTGCACAAAAATGGTTAAAAGATCGCCACGGTAGAACGCTTAATCTTGATGATATTCGCCATTATTTAAACATTGTTACCGCTTTAGTAGAAACAGATCGTTTAATGAAAGAAATTGACCAAATAGGAGTGCATTAAAATTAACCCTACCGGTGTATATTTGCCTGTTCTAAGCCGTTAGAGGTGTAAATATGATGCCTCTAGTAAACCTAAACATGCCACAAGTGTATAAATGACACCTCAACAACAAAAAATCAACAACTTACACAAGCCTAGACAGGTCATATATACACCACACCTACATAACCATGAGTATGTCATTAATTAAAAGCGATAAAGAGATTTTCATATAGCTGGTAGGGGCGGTCTAAATCTCTATGCTTTAATAGATAAACGACCGACGGATTAATAATATTTTTACGTTGGCATTAAAGAGGTAGGGGGGTATAAATCTCTACAAATTGAAGCATAAGCGACCGACGTACTCTATCTATATTCAGACGCGGTAGTTTTGGATGGGGGGTATTAAAAAGGCACTCCTAGCCACTTGTTCAAGAAACGGGTAATTGGTGCCCTGTTTTTAATGAGTTTCTACGCTTTTATGGCTCTCGACAGCATGTTTTGATGAGCAAACATAAAGCTTTATATATCAGTATTTTAAAGATTATTTCGTATTTTCTGCTTGAGATAAAACTAGCAGGCCAACAAACATGCTCAACAAAGTTATTTAAGTATTACCAAAGTAGGGGTTTTGATGGAGACCTTAAAAAGGTACTGTGTGACACTTAAAACATTGCGGACAAAGAGGCGCACTTTTTTTACAGCCTTGTCAGGCTATAGGGGGTTCCGCTAAACATCTGTAGCTATGATTACGTTGTTACATCTTACATTTGCCATAATCAATCCTCCCCCATTCCAGTAATGTATCAACTAATTTGTCCAATACTTTGTAGCCCTCGAGTTCATCATCCCACCAACGATAAATAATGTGGCCCACCCCTCTTGCTAATTTAATTTCTTGAAAGGCACCATCACACCCAACAATTTCACTCGGTAGAACCGGAAGTTTAGAGTGCTCTAATTTTGTGATAACGGCCTGGACTTCATCCTCAGAAATAATACGATTGACTTCATTTTCGGAATACATGCCGTAAACACCCTTTAAAACCCAATTATTATTGTGCTTTTTTAATTCCAAACTTGTTGATGCTTGAGGAAAATCAGTCGGATTGATTTTGTAACTTATCGTGAAATTATTATTTTTCATTAAACGTCATCATGTTATTGAAAAAAAAGTTAATTTAAATAATAACTCATATATGAAAATATACTTATTTTCTATCAATAACCTTCATTAAACGGGGGTATTTCTGGGGGTATGTCGAAAATTAAAGAAATTAGATGCCTTTTGTATTATGGCTTGGAGAGATTTTCGCGGTTCCGGCCCCAGCACCATTTATATCAAGGCCTCAGCACTTAATCGTGCTGGGGCTTTTTTATTGCAGTTTCGGATAAACACTCTATTGAAAAAGATAGTCAACACCCTAGCAGGTGCGTAAATATATATTACTTAAAATTATTCTTTAGGCTAAGTAAGAAGACTATGATGACTTCAGCCCGTTTGATGAAAGCGTACTTCCTGAATTAAAACTTTTGCTGAGTACAAAAAGCTTAAGATGTTTAATTAATGACGGTATAAAGTTTTACAGCACTTTTTTGTTATTTAGTTGTAAATATTTCCGTTCAAACACATCAACTGGCAGTGCTTTATCAAAAAAGTAGCCTTGAACTTTATCAACGCCTAAATTTATACATAAATCTAAATCATCCTGTGTTTCAACACCTTCGGCAACAATTTGAAGCTTTAAAGATTTAAGCATGACAATTAAACCTGATAATAATTTTTTCACTTTTTCTGTTGAGAAATAACTAGGCATTAAAGATTTGTCTATTTTTACAATATCAATAGGAAAGCTATGTAAGTGCGACAATGAAGAAAAGCCAGTACCAAAGTCATCCAGTGATATTTTGCAACCTAAATCACTGATTGCTTGTATTATTTTCACCGTTTTTTCTGGTTCAACAATTAAGGCTGTTTCTGTTATTTCAAATTCAATTAAATTGGCATCGACATTATATTGTTTTATACAGTCCTGAATGACGTCGATTACACTGTCATTTGTTAACTGTACCGCTGATAAGTTAATAGCCATAGTAATTGATTGCGAATGGTTTAGATTTAAATCACTTAATCGTTTTATCGCTTGTTCAATCACCCATTGACCAATATCTAAAATTAACCTAGATTTTTCAGCAATAGGTATAAACTTATCTGGGCTTATTGCTACACCATCGACTTCCCAGCGAATTAATGCTTCTACCCCTGTTAACTGTTGAGTCTTTGGATCCATAACAGGTTGGTAATGCAGGTTAAAATGTTTATTTTTAAGCGCTTCTTTTAACTGATTTTCAATATGAAAATTCGATAAAAACTCTACTTGCATTGCTTCTTCGAAAAACGAAAATTGATTACGCCCTTTGCTTTTAGCTTTATACATTGCTATATCAGCGTATTTAAATAGTTCTTTTGGGTTAACGCTATCATCTGGAGAAATGGAAATACCAATACTCGCTGCTGAAGTGATGATGTGATTATCAATCGTAAATGGCTCACTTAATGCATCTATAATACGTTGTGCAACATGCGTGGCATTATTAGCTGAGTTTATATTGGTTAAGGTTATTGCAAATTCGTCACCACCAAGACGAGCAAATAATTCATTTCCTCTTAAGCAACGATGTATTCGGTTGACTACTTCTATTAATAAGCTGTCACCAATGTCATGTCCATAATTATCGTTAACGTATTTGAAATGGTCGAGGTCAATTAATAATAACGCGAGCGTTGTTTTATTTCTTTCGTTACTTTTTAAATCATTACTCAAAGATTCATCAAAATGATAACGGCTGGATATGCCAGTTAAACTATCTTGTTCTGCAAGTTCTTTAGTGTGTTGATAGCTTTGATAGAGACGTTTTTCTAGATCAGCTCTCGCATGTGAATTAACAATGGCTCTTTGTAATCGAAAAACGTTTATTTCAGTTTTCACAAGGAAATCTTGCGCGCCTGCGTTAATACAGTTAAGCGCTAGCTCGTCGTCTTTTGACGTGCTCATCATTATAACTGCGACGTCATGTCGTTCATGGGCGTTTCTTAGCTCAACTAATAACTCAATACCATTACGTTTTGGTAAGTTATAATCGAGTAAAACGGCATCAAATTCCATTTTTTTTAGTTGTTCAAGTGCTTCATCTACTGACTCTACACCCGTAATGTCACTGGTTATATTGCTGCGCCTTAAAGTCCTTGTAATAAGCTCTCTGTCAACAATATCATCATCAACTATTAGTATATTCATATCTTGACACGCTTTCCAAAGTTAACCAGCTATTAAAATCAGTGTAGTTGCTATGTTTTATATTATTTGGTTTTATTGTCTTTCATTTAGGTAATTGGACAATTTTCCAATAACTATCTAAAACATTCACAATGTCTAAAAACTTTTCGCCTGAATCGCCTTTTATAAAATATCCTGCGATATGTTGTTTGTAGCTTGATAACATATCTTCTTCAGATTTAGAGGTTGTTAATACAAAAACTACTAAATCAGACAAGGCCTCATCAGCTCGTAACTGTTTTAAGAATTCAATACCGCCCATTCGTGGCATTTGTAAATCAAGTAAGATGATCAATGGGCGAGATACTTTATTGCTTCTTAATAACTCTAATGCCTCTATACCATCGTAAGCTCTAACGATTGGGTTGGCGATGCGTTGTTTAAGAAAGCCCCGCTCAATTGTCATGGCATCGATATCATCATCTTCAACTAATAATAAGGTTACGTCTTTTGAGTTAGTCTTCATAGTTTATCCTTCCATAATGTCAATATTTATGAATTTGATAGTGGCCAATAAATAGATATCTTTGTTCCGTGTTTACCATCAGAAGTAATTAATATCTTGCCTTTGTAATGTTCGACAATTCGTTTAATCATCGCTAATCCCATACCGCTACCTTCCACTTTATCTCTCGGCTTTAATGTTTGAAACATTTCCAGTGCTTTATCATGAAACTCTAATGGAATGCCCGGGCCATCATCCTCAACGATAATAATATGGTAGTCTGGATTGCTTTCATACAAGACATTAATAGCACCACTTTTACTTTCATGATGTTTTATTGCATTTGAAATCAAGTTTCTGAGTACTATTTCTAAGGGTGTTTTAGGGATAGCTATTTCTACATCTGGCGCAGATAATGTAAATCCCTCTGTTTTATCCTGCATTGAAAACACATCTGTGCTGATATCTTTTAAGTTTACAGGCTCATTTTTAAATTTATTGCGATTAATACGTGAGTATTCAAGAAGGTCATCCAGTAACCTCATCATACGGTCAGTACGTTGAGTCAATAACGCTAAGTGCTTTTTTGATTCGTCAGGAATAATATTTTGGCAGTCTTCAGTTATCCATTCAACGAGGTTTTTGATCGCATTGAGAGGCGATTTAAGATCATGTGAGGCAACATATGAGAACTGTTCTAAATCACTATTTGATTTTTCTAAAGTAAGTGTTTTTTCTTTTAGGGCTTGAGTTATTTTATCGGCATAGGCTAGTGCTTCGCGATTAGCTTTAGTTAATAATAAAAAGAGTGTGAGTAATAAGGCATCGATTACTAAGCCGCCAATTAAGATGAATGCGGATTGGTTTGACGAAAATTCATTTCTAAAGGCCAAATTTGATTGAATTGAAAAAGTCCATACTCGGCCATATAACTCGACATGTTCTTCTTTGCTAAACAGCGGATCCTGATCTAGGTTCTCAAGGCTTCTGTCAGCATGATCGTCAAATAACAATTGTCCGTTATCATGTATTTGAATACTGACATGCCTATATTTTTCAGCCAAGGTGCCTTGCATAAGGTTTTTCATAATGAACGGGGCGTACGTCACACCCTCAATTAACGCTCTTCGTGATTCAAGGTTGTCTGGCTTAGCACCATTTTCATAAAAGGGTGTGTAGAATAAAAACCCGGGCGTTTTTTTTGCGTCTTGTACTAGGGTAATTGGTCCTGTTAACAGCGCCTGCCCTGAATCACGTGCTTTTTGAATGGATACATAGCGATTCTTCTCAAAAGCCATATCAAGGCCTATCGCTTTTTGATTCGGTAATGCGGGTTCAATATAGGTAATGGGCCAATATTCAGATTCATGATGCTTAGGGTGTATGCTGAAATGTGGCCTAAGTTCTCGCTGTTTTAGTAGATAACTATCCAGTTGAGGTGGTTGGATATTATAAATAACACCAATCCCATTAATGCCAGGATAGGTAGCGTCTATTTTAAGGCTCCGTGAATAAGATAGCCATGTTGGGGTTCTGGGGACATTCCGTCATAATGTAACACTTATCGCTACAGCCTAGGTAT
>OJIJ01000039.1_pt1 | contig 20868 bp, 17 predicted proteins | sample 1595891 | NCBI WGS metagenome assembly OJIJ01 (sample SAMN05416853, study PRJEB24817) | seawater metagenome | isolation source: Sea water | place: Canada:Atlantic | collected 2013-11 | reverse complement strand
GAGATCCTCTCTGGTCTCGTGGGCTCGGAGATGTGTATAAGAGACAGATTATTACCAAAAGAATTCATATTGAATAAAAGAGCATTAACTGTTGAATATAAAAAGTTAAATGATCATAAGATAATGTTGATACTAACAAATATAACTGCTCAAAAAAAGTTAGAACAACGAATAAAGAACGAGCAACAAATACTTAAAATGATTGTCACAATAGTTAGTGATCCTGAACAGTTTTATGATGTTTTAAATGAGTTTAAAACGTTTGATGCCTCAAAATTAAAAATATTTGAATTAAATAATAGTTCATTATTTAATTTAAGTGAAACTTATAGAGATATTCATACCTATAAAGGCTTATTTGCACAACTGTATATGTCAAATATTGTTAAAAAACTTCATACTTTTGAAAGTGAAATATCAGAATATATAAAAGATAAAGACTTTTCAAATAATAATCTAAAGAATTTGTTAGAAAGTAATAACTTTTATAGTTGGTTAGAAAATGATTTAAAAATTGTCTCTTCAATCTTAGGAGAAACATTTGTTGCCGAAGAATCAGTTATAAAAATTAATGAAAATTCTGTTATCAAACTTGAAGAAAAGATTACTGATTATTGTAAATTAGATAAAAAACATGCAGATAATTATGAAGATATATTGAACGAAACGCAAAAATTAAGATCAAGAACTTTATTTCAGTCTTTACAGGTTTATCCAAGATTATGTATGGATTTAGCTGATAAACTTAATAAGCAAATTTATCCATTTAAAATATTAGGAGATGAAACTATTATTTTACCTCCAAACTTTAAACCATTTGTAAAGTCTTTAATTCATGTTTTTAGAAATTTAATAGACCATGGTATTGAGGATATAGAAACAAGATTAGATTTAAACAAAAATGAAAATGGTTCAATTATTTGTAATTTTAAAATAGATGAAGATTCATTAATAATTTTGGTGTCAGATGATGGTAGAGGTATAGATAAAGAAAAAATCAAAGAAAAAGTAATTAAAGAAAATATGTTATCTTTAGAAGAATTTGATAAAATGAGTGCTGAAAGAGTTTATGGGTTAATTTTTTATGAATCATTTAGTACTAGTGAAAAAATAACTGATATCTCTGGACGTGGAATAGGGCTTTCTGCTGTAAAAAATGAACTTGTAAAAATCAAAGGTAGTGTGGAAATAAAAAGTGTTATTGATGAAGGTACAACTTTTATTTTTAAACTACCTTATAAAAGAGAAGGAATAAGAAATGTATGATACATATAGCCAGCTATTAGTTCCAATAATTAGTAGGTTGAAAAGTTTTTTAGAAGATGATATGAATATTGCTGTTGTAAATGATGAGTCAAAAATTATTAATTCTGAACATATTACGCTAAAAGAAAATACAGTACTAATTGGTACAGGTGGTTCTGTCCAGCTTATTATTACCATGGGATTTGATGATTTAGTCTTAGAGAACTTAGTTGAAGAGTTTTGTTATGGCGAAGTTTATGAAGGCGAAGAGTTAATAGAAATACAAGAAAGTGTTGCTTGTGAAGTTAGTAATACTGTAATTGGAAATGCAATTAAGAATCCTATTGATGATAGTGTGATAAATATTACACCTCCTATATTAATTCGTGAAGCTAAATCTTTAGCAAAATATAAAAACTCTATGATATTAGAAACAAAAATAATCACTGTAGATGGTGATATTCAATTAACAGTAATAGGTCCGAAAGATGTATTTTCGGATAAATTAGATTTGAAGGAAGTATAAAATGTTAAATGTACTTGTAGTAGATGATGCTTTAGTTATTAGAAAAAATATAACTCGCTTTTTAACTGAGATGGGACATAAAGTTGTTTCTGATGCAAAAAGTGGTGTAGAAGCAGTTGCAACATGTAAAGAAATGAAAGATATTAATTTAATTACTATGGACATTACAATGCCAGAGATGAATGGAATTGAAGCAACGAAACTCATAAAAGAAATATTACCAGATGTTTCTATTATCATGGTAACCTCTCATGGGCAAGAAGAATTAGTTTCTCAATCTTTAAAAGCTGGTGCAAAGAATTTTGTTTTAAAACCAATAACTAAAGAGAAATTAGAACAAACAATTGGAACATTATTTCCAGAATATGCAAAAGAAGAAGATGATGAATTATTGGATGAAGAGTAAAATTTTCATCTTTTTAAAACTCTATTTTTTATAAGTTATTAATTAATATTTGGATAAAATCGCGATAAAATATACCCAACTAAGGCAAATCATGGAAAAAGAGATGAATCTTGAAGAGTTAGCGTTAGCTCACTCTCTAACACTTGACGAACTTGAAAATATCAAAGAAATTTTAGGAAGAGACCCAAACTACGTAGAAATTGGTATCTTTTCAGCTATGTGGTCTGAACACTGTTCATACAAATCTAGTAAGAAATATTTAAATGGTTTTCCAACAAAAGCTCCTTGGGTAATCCAAGGTCCAGGTGAAAATGCTGGTGTTATTGACATTGGTGATGGATATGCTGCTGTATTTAAAATGGAATCACATAATCATCCTTCATTTATTGAGCCTTATCAAGGTGCAGCAACTGGTGTTGGTGGAATTATGAGAGATGTATTTACAATGGGTGCTAGACCTGTTGCTTCTATGAACTTAATTCAATTTGCTGGAATCGAAGGTGATTCAGAAGTTGCACAAAAACATAGATATCTTTTACGAGGTGTTGTTGCAGGTATTGGTGGATATGGTAATTGTATGGGTGTACCAACGATTGGTGGACAAGTTGGATTTGAAGAATGTTATGCTGGAAATAACTTAGTTAATGCATTTAACTTAGGTATTGCAAAAGCTGATGAAATTTTCTTAGGTCTTGCAGAAGGTGTTGGTAATCCAGTAATGTACGTTGGTTCTAAAACTGGACGAGATGGATTAGGTGGAGCTGTTATGAGTTCTGCTGCATTTACAGAAGATAATGAATCAAAAAGACCTACTGTTCAAGTTGGTGACCCTTTTACTGAAAAATTACTTTTAGAAGCTTGTTTAGAATTATTTAAAGAAGATGCAATTATTGGTATTCAAGATATGGGTGCTGCTGGACTTACTTCATCTTCATTTGAAATGGCAGGACGTAGTGACTCTGGTATGATTATGCATTTAGATAAAGTTCCTGCACGAGAAGAAGGAATGACTCCTTACGATTTCATGCTTTCTGAATCACAAGAAAGAATGCTTATTTGCGCTAAAAAAGGTCAAGAACAAAAGATTATTGATATTTTTGAAAAATGGGAATTAGATGTAGCTGTAATTGGTGAAGTTACAGACACTGGAAATATGGAATTATTCTGGAATGGTGAAAAATGTGCAGAAGTTCCTGTTCAACCTGTATCTGAACAAGCTCCAATTTTAGATAGACCTATTTCTAAACCTGAATACTTGGATGGTATTGAAGATGTTGATATGAGTAAAGAATATTCAAATCATATCGTATTTGATAAACTATTCTCTGATATGGAAGTGGTTGACAAATCATGGGTTTATGACCAATATGATTCTATGGTACAAACAAATACTGTTAAAGGACCTGGTAAGCTTGATGGTTCAGTTGTAAGAATCAAAGAAACTGGAAAAGCACTTGCAATGAGTGCTGATTGTAATACTAGACAATGTTATATTAACCCAGAATTAGGAGCTGCAGCTGCAGTTATGGAATCTGGAAGAAATGTAGCAATGTCAGGTGCAACTCCAAAAGCAGTTACTGATTGTCTTAATTTTGGTAATCCTGAAAACCCTGAAGTAATGTGGCAATTTGCACAATCTTGTGAAGGTATTAAATCTGCTTGTAAAGAGTTAAATACTCCTGTAATTGGTGGAAATGTATCTTTATACAATGAAACAAATGGGGTAGGTGTTTTCCCAACGCCCGCAATTGCTATGGTTGGTGTAAATGATGATGAAAATAAAGTATTACCTTCTTGTTTCCAAGAAGATGGGAATATGCTTTACATTTTAGGAGATACTAAATCAGAATTTGGTGCTTCTTTATATATGAAAAAAATGTTTGATACTGTTGCTGGTGTTCATCCTGAGGTTGACTTTAAAAATGAGCTTAATCTTTGGAATACAGTTATTGAGGCAAACAAAGAAGGACTACTTAAATCTGCAAAAGATGTAAATGTAGGTGGTCTTGCAATTGCATTAGCTAAAATGGCAGTTGTTGGAAATAGAGGTGTTGAAGCTAATATTTCACTTGAAGAAGATAGAGATATTTTCTCAGAATCATTATCTAGAGCAATTGTTGAAGTATGTCCTGAAAATTATCAGGCATTCGAAAAACTATGTGAGAAGAATGGAATGATGTATTCTAAATTAGGATTAGTTGGTGGAGGAAAAGTTTCTATCAATGATATCTATAAAGAGTTAGATAGTTTAAAAAATGTTTACTTTAATAAATTTAGAGAAGTAATCGAACAAGACTTATAAGAAAAGAAGAGGATTTAAATCCTCTTCTTTTATCTCGCTCTTTTTTCTACTCTTTTAACCATTTCATTAAAGTCAATAACTTCAGAACCTTCTTTTATAGATTCTATTTTTTCATTTGCAGAAAAACCATATGCCATTGGCGTATTATGTAAATTATCATAATGTGCAGTTCTTGCATCTATCCATTTTGAAGTTTTAACATCAGTAATCCAGATTTTTGCAGTATCTTTCCACTGAATATTTTCTTCTTTAAACCATAAAATGACACAACCAATATCATCAAACTTATAATTTTGTCCTGTTTTAGGATTTGTAACTTGTGCAGCATGATTTCTTTCACTAACAACCATTTTACATCTAGCACACATGTCTCTATCCCAATGTATCTTTTCATGACCATCAGATAGCTTTTTCTCACAAGCTGAAAATACTGGCATAAGTACAAGTGCAGCAGCTCCTTGTAAAAAACCTCTTCTATTTAATGAACTCACTTTCTTTTCCTTTATTTTATACTAATGTATAGCTAAAAGTTAAATATATAGGGTGGCTATACTCTTTCATCAGATACTATTTTACCAAGGTCCATATATATCTGTCTATTTACAATCTCTTTTACTTCATCTAATCTATGAGTAACAAATAAAGAAATCTTTTCTTTTTCATTCTCTTTTAGTAATCTATAAAAGTCATCTCTTGCTTTTGGATCAAGATTTGCAGTTGGCTCATCATAGATTATGATTTCACTTTTCTTTGCTAAAGAAATAGCAATAAGCATCTTTTGTTTCATTCCACCAGATAGTTTAAAAAATGATTTCTTTAAATTACTTTTTAAATCTAGTTTCATTTCATTTGCATAATGCATAATTAATTCTTTATCAACATTTGAACTAGTTTGAATATATTGTATTAACTCTTCTAAACTTAGTTTTATAGGAGGTGGTAATTGTGGTACAAAAGATATATTATCTAATACTTTTGTTCTCTCTTTAATTGGATTTAATCCATTAATTAATACTCCACCTTTATTTGGATGGTAATAACCCATTATTGATCTAATAAGAGTTGTTTTTCCTGCTCCATTTGGACCCATAAGAGCTACATAATTATTTTTCTTAAACTCAACACTTACGTTATCTAAAGAAACATGAGCACCAAATTTTTTTGTTAAGTTTGAAACCTGTATCATTTATACTAAACCTTTTAATCTAAAATCAAATTTTAATGCATCTGCATGACATACATCTATACATCTACCACAAAGTGTACAATCAGCACCAGTCACATATTGTGTTTTGATACCTTTTTCTGTTCTCTCTTCATCATATTTAGCTTTTGTAAGTTCTAATACTTGATTCTCAAAACAAACATCATGACAAACCATACAGTGATCACAATTATCGTTCCATTGAACTCTAAGAGCACTAACTTTTCCTATATATCCATAAGTTGTACCTATTGGACAAAGATATGTACACCATGCACGACGTGAGAAAAACACTTCAATTAAAAATACAACTAATACCCAGCCTAGAGCTAAACTCCACCCATAGGCAATGAATCTACTTAATATACCAACTACATTAAATGTTTCAAAAACTAAATAACCACTAGTAATTGCCATAACAGTAAACATAGCTAAGAAGATATGTCTAATTCTATGATCAAATTTTCTTTCTTTTATTATCTTTTTAGATACTAAACTATTATGAAGTTTTTCACCAATCTCACTTAATAGTCCGTAAGGGCAAACCCATGAACAGTAAGTTCTTCCTCCAATTAATAGGTAGAATATTACAATTGTTGCCGTACCAATAACAATATTTATTGGCATGTGGTATGTTGCTAAATAAACTTGAAGTGTAGTAAATGGATCAATTAGGTGAAATCCTAAAAATCTTGAACCATTTAGTGTACCTTCTAATGTTTGAATATCAATAGCAAATGACAAAAAGAACAATAAATGGATTGCTATAATAACAATCCATCTCTTCATTCTATACGAAAAATAAGACTTTCCTTCTTTAGTTTTGTCAAAAAAAGTTGAGAAAAATGACGTATTTTTTATTGTTGCTCGTGAATTCCATTTATCCATTTTAAATTTCCTAACAGCTAATAGCTATTTTTCTAAAGCATCTTTTTTAGCTTTGAATTGCGCGATTTCTTTTGCATATTCTTTTAAATCTTCTTCAGATAAGTTTATTAATAAACCTTTCATAATAAGATTCTCTTTTCGTCCTGCTTTAAAATCAATTAAATCTTTGTATAGTTTTTCTTCTGATTGTCCAAAAAGTCCTGGACCCATAAGTTTTTTACCATTTTGTAGCCCTGAACCATCAGCACCATGACATGAAGCACATTTACTTCTATAGTTATTACTTACTTCAAATGAAGCAGTATTTCCTGCTTTATTTCTTAATGCTCTAATTTTATCTTCTTCGATGTTATCATTTTGAGGTGGTTGAGTATTCATTTGAACTTGATTATTAGATACTTTAATATCTTCAATAATATTTCCTGCTTCTCCACCTTGAAAAGCTCGACCATTATTAAATGTATATCCCATTAGTCCTAGAACAATAACTGTCGAAATTATGGCTATTATGTTTTTCATTTTAGCTCCCTAATTTGTTTGTTAAATTCATAAATTTCATCTGCGATTTTCTTTATTTCTGTTTCTGACATTTGATTAACCAATCCTGTCATTAGAACGTTTGCATCTTTATTGTTTTTAAATTTCATAATACTGTTATAAATAGAATCAGAATCTTTATCTAATAATGATGGACCTATTACACCATTTGCATAGTCATTGTGACAAGCTGAACATTTAACAATAAATTCTTTACTAAGACTTTTCACTAATAAAGAAATTTTAACTTTCTCATATGGACTTCTCACATGTAAGTTTGCATCAATACTACTTCTTTGAGCCACTCTTATTTTTGCATCTTTATTTGCAGGTTCTGTATTTGGATCATATTGTGTTTTCACGCCATTATAATTAAAGTAATAAGTTTCATTTTTATTATTTGTTTGCTCTTTTTCTACAACTTTTACTTCTTTTGCATCTTCATTTTTTTCAACTTCAATTTTTAATGGTGCTTGTTGTACAACTTCTTTTACTTCAGTCTTTTGTTCTTCTTTTTTATCTGAACATCCAGAAATAAATAGTGCTACTACGGCACTTAATAATATTTTTTTTATCACGACTTAATTCCTTTAATATAATAATCTTCATACGATAATCTTGGCTTTATAACAATTGCTGCTTCATTTGCAGGACATAACTCTTCACATGCTCCACAACCAATACAACCTTCATACACTTCAGGCTTTTTCCCATTACCTTCTCTAATCATAGCGATTGCACTAAGAGGATTTGGTATAGGACACATATCCGCACATATAGTACATTGTTTTCCTTCAAATTCATCTAATTTTGCTAACATATCACGTTCTAATTGTGTTACATTCATTTGTGCATTAGTGAAATCATGAATTCTTTTACTATGTCCTACCGGTACTGGTGTGTTTGTCATTGCAATACATTTATTTGGAAATTCTAATACAGCAATTCCCATTTTAATATCTTCTGGTTTTTCACAAGCATGATCAAGGGCACCACTTGGACAGGCTAATACACATGGTACTGCTGTACAAGCATAACATCCTCTTTCTCTAGCATCTATATATGGAGTTCCAATTCCATGACCTTTAGCCATGTCAGCTAGTTTTATAGAATGGTATGGGCATACTTGTAAACATTGTCCACATTTAATACAAAGTGCTAAAAAATCTTTTTCTGAAACAGCACCAGGTGGTCTTAGTCTCATTTCTGCTTGTAATGCATATGGACTTATAACAATTCCACCGCCAAGAGCTACTGCTAGTATCCCTAGTGTTGAGAATTTAATAAAAGTTCTTCTATCATTTTTGATTCTTGCCATAATTAAATCCTTACATCTTTAATTTTGGTTTTGGATCTTGCATTAAAAATTTTGGTTCACTAAATGGAGCCAATTTTGCAAGAAAATTTAATAAAGAAATTACAGGAGAACCATAAAAGAATTTTACATCTTTATTATACATCCAAAGTTGATCTGCATATTGATAAACTTTATGTGCTGTATCTCCTATATTATCTTCATTTTTATCGAAACCTTCGTAGTTGTCCCAATAATTACCTTCTATCTCATTTTGATCAGTTTTTGCACCTCTACTATCATTGATAATATCTTCTATATTACCTAGAATAGTATTTCCTTTGATTACATTATTTTCACTTAATGAGTGAAAATGAATGGCTTCGGAGTTATATAAAACCTTATTATTTTCAACCCAGTTTTTTGTATCAGGTTCAAATGGTGATCTATCTATATAGATTCCTTGTGCATTATAAATTACAGTATTGTCTTTTAGTGTGAAGTTAGATACGTCTTTTAATCCAATACCCATCCCTGTAGCACCTAAAGAACTTTTTACAATATTTCCAGTTGCAATAGTATCTTTACTATACATAAAGAAGATACCAACAGAATTGTATTGATAAGTGTTGTTTTTTACATAGTTTTTACCAGCATACATGAAGTGTAAAGAATATCTATTATATTCTCCAAAATTATCAGTGATTTGATTACCATGAGAATACCATACAACTACATCTCTAGATCTTACTACTTTATTATTTTTAACTATATTATCGTTTGAATACCAAAGTCTAAGTCCATCACCTCTTAATCCTAGATCTAAATCTTTTGAAGTGATATAATTATTTGATATGATTGAATTATTTGTCATCGCAACATCAATACCAAATAATGTATCTTTAATTATACAATTAGATATTTCTGATTGTTTTGAATTTGATAGTTTTATTGCAGCATCAATTTTATCATGCCTATCTCCGCTACCAACGACAGTTAGATTTTTAAGAGTAACATAGGGACCATTTATCTCAATTACAGTTCCTGTTCCCTCTCCATCTATAATTACACCATCTTCTTTCCCTATAATTGATATAGGCTTGTTAATGACGATTGAACCTTTATAAACTCCTTTTGGAAGTTTTAAGATTGAACCCTCTGGTGCATTATCAATTGCTTCTTGTAAAAGTCCTGCATATAAAAAATTTATACTTATTAAACAAAAAGCTAAAATTACTTTAAACATCAAAAAACCTTAATTTGTTTCTGTTTCTTTTACAGCTTTATTCTTAGCTAATATTGCTAATAAACTTAAGAATCCAATTGCTAATAATAAATAAAAACCAATAGTAGGATATGAATGGGTAGTAAACTGTGCAATTTTACCATCTCCAAATACGGTAGGCATAAAAGGTTTTATTTTGAATGCACCCCAATCATGAAGATTGTGTCCAAACCAATATAACCAATATGAATAATCTGCAATAAATAATAATGGAAGTGAAGCCGGAATTATCATAATATAAGTAAAAATCTTTTTATTATAAAGTATAAAGAAAATCATAAATAGTGATAATCCTAATAATGCATATATCCCTATTTCTCTTTCGAATTGACCACCTCTCCACATTGGATCCATTCCAACATAATGATTAATTGTATTCATTTCATGTACTTCTCCTGAGAAGCCATCAAAATGGAAAAATACAGGTATTCCTTCTGGGAAGGCTTTTTTTGGATAATTTGGTGCTTCTAGTGAACAAGACCAAAGTGGTAATGATGCAACACCAATTTCTCCTGATGTTTTTATCATCATTTCTAAGTCATTGTGTGCTTCTTTATCTGTTGTTGTACTTTTATATCTTCCTTGATTATAAAGATTCCAAGTCTTTATTGCAAGTGGAGAAATCTCATCAATTCTATCTTCGTGAATTTTATTTAATGTACCATGAAATGTAATCATTGGTAAAGTAAAGGCTATTGTCATAATAATTAATGCAAGTGCAGCAAATATTTTTGCTTTTATAAAACTTGTGTGCATTTTTTTGTCCTTATAGTGAAAGTTCTAAAGTATAAATATCAATTCATTGTTGATACCAGTCAATAAAAAGGAAGAATCAGGGATTCTTCCTTTCTAGTTAGATCTTAGAAAAGGTTAGCGTTTTCGTCAATCCATTTAAGATACTCAATAATATCTTTTGTTTCTTTTTCACTCATATTTTGATCAGGCATTTTTAAATTAAAGTAATCTATCATACCTTTTACATATGGGTCTTCGTACATAGTCTCTGGATGCATGATGAATTTACTAACCCAATCTTCACCATTTTCATGTCTTTGTAATACACCAGTTAAATCAGGTCCTGATGAAACTTTTCCGATTACGTGACAACCATTACATCCACCTTCAGCAAATGCAGTAGCTCCACGTGCCGCTGCAGCAGTTTGTTTAGTAGAAATCTTTGTAACTAATGTATCTTTTGCTCTAATACCAACGTCAGCAGTTTTAACCATTAATTGCCAAATCATACCTTCATGTAAAACAGCTTTTTCAATATCACCAGCTTTAAGTGCAGCATCAGATTTTTTCTTTTCAGCAGGAATTTGTCCATATTGGTCAAATGCATCTGTTACTAAATCTGCAACTACTTGATGTTTATCAAAACCATTAGCTTTTAAGAATGCAACAACTGATTGAATAACAGCATCAGTTGCAGCATTTACAGCAACAGCTTTGTCATATTCAGCTTTTAATTCTTCTTTAGTCATAGTTTTCATTTTCATTTTAGCAGCACTAACGTATTTCTTATTAGGATCTTTAACCATCATGTATCCCATCATCTCTAAGTGAAGAGCTGAACAGAACTCAGTACAATAGTAAGGGAATACACCCTCAATATCTGCAACAAATTCTATAGTAGTAGTTTCACCTGGTTCTAATGATGCATGTTGATCAAATCCACCAATTGTAAATCCGTGAGTTTCATCTTGCGCTCTTTCAAGGTTTGTCATATGGAAAGTAACTAAGTCACCTTTATTAACAGTTAATCTCTCAGGGTTAATGTGAGATCTAACTAATGTAGCATATACAGTTACATGCTTTCCATTTCTTTCAACTCTTTCTTGACCTGCAAGTGTTTTTCCAACATGAATTTTACCAGTTTTACTGTTTGTACCCATTGGGTATCTTACATGTGGATGTAATTTACTAGCTCTAATACCAACTGCTTGGTGAGGCTCACCTAGTGGTAAAGGCATATCAACTAATAAATCCATAGTCTTACCTCTAATATCAATTAATTGATGATTTTGAGGGTGTAATGGACCAACATTTTGGAATCTATCAATTGCTAATTTATTTAATGCAATGATATACTCACCTTGAGGATCTGAAGTTTTACCTTCCATACCAGCTAAGTGACCAATGTTGTAGTGTACATTTTCTTTATCTAAAACTTTTAAATCTTTGTAGTTCCATTTTACAACTTGAGAATCAACATATAATGAAGTATATACTTGACCATCAACTGGAGAATACTGAGTATGTAGAGGGCCAAGACCCAACTCTAATTGTCCATGTAAAGATTTTTTCATATCTAAAATTGGAATACCATATGGATCTTTTCCAATGTATTCTTTTTTATCAATTTGGTTTTTGATTTTTTCAAAAGAGTAAACAGATGCATGTGTATCTAATTTACCACAAACAATCATATATTTCCCATCAGGAGAAACATCAACACCATGAGGTGATTTTGGTTCTGGAATTAAGAATAATGCATTATTTTTAACTGCAATATCCATTGGAATAACGTTATGACCATTTATAACTTTTACATTTTTAGGATCTTTTGCTACTTCTGCAAGTTTCTTCCAGTTATATACATGTAAAAAGTCAGTATCATTTCTTGACATACCAGCTTCATTTGGTGGATTACCTACTTCAATCCCACCTGTATACATCTCTGTATTAAATGAGTTTGTGAATCCCCAACCGTAACTTACACCTTTACCTGCATCAGATAAATCTTGATGGTATGGTGGCATTTCGATTGTATAAGAGTCTTTTGGTTGAATCCTACCTTTTTTGTGGTCAAATTTCCACATTGTAACTCCACCACGATAAGTCTCTTTGTACTCTTCAATTGGGTGGTAATCATTGTCATAAGGTGCAGCATACTGTGATGCTTCAATAATATATTCTGAATTTGGAGTAAAGAATGCTCCCCCGTGATTTGATTTAAATACTGGATTTGGAACTATTTGTTTTGTTTCGAAATCTTCTAAATCAATTACAGCGATTCTTGGATTAGCTTTATCATTAATTGCTAACCATTTACCGTCATATTTCCCGTCTATTTCAGAAAGTGCAGGGTGATGAGTATCTCCCCAATTGATTTCTTTCCCTCTAACGTCACCTTGTCTTAATATAGCTAATGAATCTTTATCATAACCATACCCTTGCCAAGGTTCTGGAGTAAATACCCCAATATATTTTAAAATTCTCATAGATGGAACACCATAAACAATTACTTGTCCAGATTGTCCTCCAGAAGAAAAAATAACATACTTGTCTTTAACCCCAGTAGGATTATAAGTTTTTGCTGCTCTGACTACATCAATTTCAGACAGCCCTCTTTCTTTCATTACTTTTGCTAGTTCGCCTGTTGCACCTGATGCAACAGATGCTGTTAAAGCCGTACCTAAAACTAATGAAGAAAGTGTACTATGTGTTTTTCTCATCTTAACTTCTCCTTCTTTAAATTATCTAATGTAGAGTATTATTATCATAAAGTTATAAAACACTACACATACTATTTAATATATTAAATTTTCAAGAATCCATATTTATTATTTCAAACTTAAAAAATATTATTAATACTAATAGCTAATAGAATTCTATAATATCCTGAGTTTCTTTTGGGTCGCTAAGAATTTAAAATTAGAAATTTTGACTAATCTATCATATACCCTAATCTTGAAACAGTTTTAATAATATCTACTTTAAGTTTTTTTCGTAACTTAAAAATAAGGTTTTTTAGGGCACTAGGAGGAGCTTCTTCATAAATATATAGCTTATCTTCAATTACAGCTTTTGTAACTAAATTACCTCTATGAGCTAAAAGAATTTCAAATAAATCAATTTCTTTGTTAGTTAACATTAAATTATAATCTTTATATGTAAGAGTTTTATTATCATAATCATAAAAACACTGATCTTCGATTTTGATAATAGTTTTTGAATTTTTTAATAAAATATCTACACAAGACTCCAAAAGTTTTGATAAATTAGCTTCTCGTATTGGTTTAACTACATATTCAACTAAGGACAACTTTATTGATTCTAATAAAAAAGTTTTATCAGTAAATGCACTTGTAACAATAATAGGTATAAGTTGATTTTCTTTTCTAATTATTTTAATTAATTCTAAGCCATTTAGTTTAGGCATTTTTAAATCTGTAATAATAATATCTGGTTTATATTTATAATAAAGCTCTAAAGCTTCCTCTCCATCACTTGCTAAGTAAACTTTTTCAACATATAATAAAAGAACTTTTTTAAAACTATCTCTCAACTTTTCTTCATCCTCAGCTAAAAGAATAGAACATTTATTTAATTTTATTTCATATTTTTCTGTCATCTAAATATCCTATGAATGATCTTTGTATAAATATGATAGCATTATTGAAATAAAAAAATATTTAGGGAATACATGTTTGAAAGTTTAAGTTTTACGAAAAGATATATTCTTGCGCTAACAATTATTGCGTGCCTATCTACATTAGCTTTTTTTAATCTTAGTAAACTTTTAAGTATCCAATCAAATGACGCTAAATTAGTAAATATTAGTGGTACTCAAAAAATTGATGCAAGAGAAATTGCTTTTTTTGCCATTTATTATAAAATTTCTAAATTAAAATTAAAAATTATTGAAATGGAAGATAATCATAAAAAATTAACATCTTTAGATATGTCAAAAGAGTTATCTACTCTTTATTATGGAAGAGAAGTGAATTTAGATAAGAAAGTTAAAAAATATCTATATTATGCAAAAGCATTTTATGTAAATAGAGATGGAGAAGCTCAAAACTATGTATTGAAGAATTCAGAAAATTTAATAAATGATTTAGAAAAAGCAGTTTCACTTTACTTGAAAGAAGCACAAGCAAATACAAATAAATTACAAAAAATAGAATTGTTTATTTTGATTCTGACTTTAACAACATTACTTTTTGAGGCTCTTTTTATTTTTATGCCTGCAAATAAAAGAATAAATAAACGGACAAATGACTTAATACGTGAAAAAGAGTTTTCAAATGCAGTTATTGAATCCAGTACAAATGCTATTATTACATTAGATAGTGATTTAAGAATACGAACTTTTAATAAAGAAGCAGAAGAAATATTTAAATATACGAAAGACGAGATGTTAAACAAACCACTATTTAAAAAAATAATTCCTAGTAACTATAATATATTAAATTCTAAAAATATTAAAGAAGTAAGAGAAATAGAAGCAATAGATAAAAATGGCCAAAAGTTTCCTATAAGAATATCTTTTGGCACAAGTGGAGAAAATAAAGAAATAGCAATTGTTGCAAACATTCAAGATATTACTAAAGAAAGATTAAATGATAAAATACTTGAGAAACAATCAAAATTTGCAGCATTAGGAGAAATGATTGCTATTATAGCTCATCAGTGGAGACAACCATTAGCTCAATTGAGCTTTAATTGCATGTATATAAGAAAAAAGACTAAAGATCCAGAAATATCAAAAGAAGCTTTAGATAATGAAGAAATTATTCAGTTTATGTCAAAAACAATTACAAACTTTCAAGACTTTTATAAAAAAACTGATAATACAGTTTTTAATCCTATAGTCTCAATAGAGCAAGCTTTAAAGATTGTAGATTCAATTTTAAGATTAAATCAAGTTCAACTCAAAAAAGAAGTTGATTCAAAAATTAAAATTTATGGTAATTCAAATAGTTTAGCACATATTGTTTTATCTATTATCCAAAATAGTATTGATATTATAAAATTAAATGAAATAGAAAATCCGTTTATTACAATTACTTTAAAAGATACAAAAGAATATATTTTTTTACGTATTACGGATAATGCTGGAGGAATAAACGTTAATCCTATTGAAGATATATTTGAACCATTTAATAGTAAAAAAGAAAAAGCCTCTACAGGAATTGGCCTTTATATGTCAAGAATGATCATAAAAAACCAATTCAAAGGGAAAATAGAAGCAAGTAACATAAAGAATGGGGCACAATTTACAATACTATTACCACACTAGTTTTATTCACTTAATATATTATGCAACTTCGATTATATTACTTGGTTGTAAATCTAAGAGTTTAATATCTTCATGACCCACTGGTACGATGCTATAACTTTCTCTTTTTGCTTTTAATACTAAGAACTCGTGATCTTCTTTTAAAGTTAAATTATAATGTCTTTTTAAATACTCTAGAAGCTTACTTGTTACAGTTACTCTATCAAAGGTATCAATCTTATTTAGTATTGCTTCAGTCGTGATATTTGATAAATCACCACTTCCTATGTTGCTTAGTTTTGCCATTATCTAATCCTATTTATATTTTTTTTATACGGTTATACTACAATCTTTAATAAATATCAAGAGCACTGTAAACATTATCTTATTCATTTTCACATTTATAGCATAAAATCTAATAAATGTTGTTATTAGTATATTAATATAAGTAAGTGGATTGATTATTAGCTAGAAAAGAGATTAACGTAGGAGAAGATCTTATATAAGCTTCAACTAAAAAAGCCCGATCTAAACACTGCAAACAGTGATTAAATCGGGCTTCTTAATGGTACGCCTGACAGGAAATTTTAAAATAAGATATAAAAAACCATAAATGCCTATAAAAAGGTACTTCTTAACAAATTTATAATTAGTATATCTTGTAAAATGAAGCTATATTTAGCACGATTTTAGCACAATACTAAATAAGGCATACCAATGCTTTTTAACAAATTAATATTTATAGTACGCCTACTAGGACTTGAAATTTAAAAAGTTCCAAATCCTACAGAGACTGTGAAAGAACTCCAAATATTACAGGTTGTTGAACCTTCGCATATTAGAGTCATCATTTATTTAAAAACTAAGATTTTTTTATATGATTATTAACTATATTTAGATATAAAATATACATATTAATTATAATAAAGAATAAAATAGTATTATACATATTTGTTTATTAAGGATTTAAGATGATAAATGTATGTTTAATAAATAGTTAGCTTAAAGGAACAGTATGAATTTAAAAACAATAGGAATTTTAGTTGGAATGCTACCATTTATTATTGGTTGTGTAAGTACTACGCCAGGTGATGCAGCATACAAAAGTGCAAATTATGAACAAGCGGCTAATTTATATGCGAAACAAGAAAATAAACTCGCAGCATTAAAATTAGGATTAATGATTCAAAATAAAAAAATAAGCACTAAGAATCATGGTACAGCACTAAAGTGGTATATTAAAGCTTGTGAATTAGGGAGTAATAAAGGTTGTCATAATAGTGGTTATTCATATGAATATGCAAAGAATGGGGCAATTAAAGATTACAATAAAGCGCGTACTTATTATACAATATCTGCAAAAAGAAATTTTATACAATCCCAATATAATTTAGGAACTCTCTATTCTAACAATTATTTTATTAATGATATTGAAGGATTAAAATGGATATTAATTTCTAAAAAATCTGCTGAGAATTGTTTAAATAATTCAGTATGTCAATGGGTTAAAAAAGACCCTCCATCTCATCAAAATAAATTAGAAAATAGAATGAATAAAAATCAAATAAATAGTGCTAAGAAAAATGTTAAGTTGTGGAAATATTAACTATATAAGCTAACAAGACGTTGGAAAGAAAATAAGGTTACACTGCGTATTTAAGCTTTTATTTTGTAAAATTACTTAAATAAAAGTTTGAATAGCCAAGTAAAAACACCATCTTGTTTTCAACTTAAACGTTCCAAAACCTCTAGGTTTTTGATCATAAAACACATAAATAAGTTTTTCGTGTTTCACAAAGTGTTCAAAAAGTAAAGACTCTAAAGTTCCACAAGCCTTAAAGAAATATAGAACAAAAAAAAGTGGATCTTTCAAGTGGTCTAAATTATGGGGATGGGTACATATAATGTTCCAAAACTGTTCCATATTTATAATGATTTTACAATTTTAGAAAAATTTATTTTGTTAAAAAGATGTTAAATAAGGTGTTTTAGTGTTGTTTATATCTTACTTGATATAATTTACTATTAAGTCCATTTTTTAAATACTCTTGCACTTTATAATCCTTTTATAATATTTTATATTCTATTTCATCGAAACTAATAAAATCAATTTCATCAATAAAATTTCTGTTATTATCTGAAGTCATTGGGACTAAATTAGAAAACAATACTAACGCTCTAATACTAGAGATACTCTTTAACTTAGTAAATTTCTTAATACCTTCTATATCACTTTTTAAAGCAGAAACTCTTTCATAATGTTTTAATAACCTATCTTTCTTTTTATTTCTTAATTTACCTTTAAACTCATATAATTGTCTTGCTATTTCACCATGTGTTTTTGCCATTTCTAAATCTTTACATTCTATTATATAAATAATTTTACTTTTTTCATCCCATGCAAAAACATCAACATCCCCGTAGTTTTTGTCCATTTTTTTATTTAAAATTTCACTAAGTTCAATGTCCTCTTTTGCTTTTAACCCTAAACTTATAATTTTATCTTTTACTTCTTCGTTAAACTTCATACCATTCTTACGATTTATATTTCCAATCCACTGTCTCATTTTTTTTGATTGAAAAATTGATGCATCTAAGTCACCTTCATGAATTTTTATTAATAAGTTAGTAAAGGCTGTTCTAACTAAAGAAGGTGAAACAAGTAACAACCTATCAAAAGCACTGATTTCTACAATAGGTTTCATAATTAAAGAAAATCTTCGTTTAAATCTCCATGGTTGCCAATCAGACGCTTTATACGGTGTAGGGATATTTGTCCATTCACTTCTTGTTGTAAGTAAAAATGAATCTAAAATATTTATAAACTCATCTTTATTAGATTCATCAAATTCTTCTATCAATTCATTATATTCTATTTGGTAAACCATCTCATTTTTATTTATTCCATAATCTTCTAAGAAATCAATAAAGCTTCTCACCCCTTCAATTGAATATTTAAACTCTTGATAAAAAGCTTCAATAAATGATTCCTCTATCAAACTATCAGTAGTTTTAACTATTTTTGCTTCTTTAAAATTTTTACTATATTCTTTTTTTGATGATTCTAAAAAACCTTTATTTATCTCATAACCATATTTCTTTACTACTAAATCATCAAAAGACTTATCAGATAAAATATCTCCAAAGTTTGAAATTATTATTTTGGGTTCTACAGCATCATAATAAATTGATTCAGAAAGATTTCCCATGTGATACATTATTGAGGCTAAACAAATAAACTCTTGTATTTGTAGTTTACTAACATTTATTTCTAAATTAACAGACGATTCACAAATTGCCATTTCTATAACTAAACGACTTGCTAAAGTTGTTAAGTTTAATTCTCCAATTTTTTTAATTGAAACATCATAAACAACATATTCATTTTCTTGTAATGATAAATTAGCTTTTATTGTTCTATTCCATCTTTGTAGTTGGTGGTCACTTAACTCAATATTATTCAATAATTCATTAATAAGTAATTCTCTATCAGTATTTTTTAACTTCTCTTTTATAATATCCCATATAGATGAAACAACTTCTTTTAAATACTCTGTACATTCAGTTTTTCCTTCTATGATATTACCTTCTTCTCTATTCCTTTTAAGCCATCCTAAATTTAATTTTATATTTTCATCATCAATTTTCTCTATAATTATGGGTTCTTCTCTATCCAGTGCAAAAAAATCTCGATATGTTCTTGCCGTAAAAAAATGAGTTACCCTAGCGTTTGTATCTGGCATTATAGAATCTAGTAATTCATTTATAATTTTTTGCTCTAAGCCAATTCCTAATAATAAAGCATAAATAATTGTTCTTTCTGAAATATTTTCCTCTAAAGAAAACCCTTTTAGTAATCCCAATGAAAAGTTTGTAATAAGTTTTTTATTTTCGTAAAAATTTTCAAATGATTTTTTAACATCTTCGGCACAAATATCTTTTTTTAAATGGGAAATATCCTCTACTAAATCAAAACTAACTTCCCATGAATACAATAAAGAACTTATGTTAATTTTCTTATTTTGAATATGATGTATTGCTTTTCCAAACCAAGTAGCAACACTATCAAACAATTGATACTGTAAAGGAAAACTAACTTTTTGAATTACAGATTGTTCTATCCATACAGAAATATTATTTTCTAAATATACTACTTGAAATTTATTTCTTTTAATCTGAGAAGGAAAATAAAAATTATATTTCCAGTTTTTATCAAAAAGATTATCATTATAAGCTCTCCTGACAATAATCTTTTGCGAATCTAAATTTAATACTTCTTTTTCATCTTTGTCAAGTAAAACCTTTTCTCTTACCTTTATTTGGTTATTTGTGGGAATCAATATCATTGAAAAAGGCATCAATGTATCGCTATCATTATCATCTAACATAAATGAGTAGTTATTAAATTTAACATATGCATATAAATTTAAAAAACCATTCATATTCATAATTTTAGTACCCATATTTTTCAACTTATATTCAGATTCAATTATTCTCCAGATTAGTTTAGCATTGCAATCTGAGTCAGCACTAATTGTTATTAAATCATATAAAGATAAACTTTGAAAAAACCATTTATCATCAGTTTTAAAGTTTGATGTTATAAAACAAGTTCTCCCTATACTAGTAGGAATTAAAAAAGTACAACCTCTTGAATTTTTATTTTTTAATAATATCTTTTTTTTTGTTTCTTCAATTTTTAAATCAATAAATGATTCTAGTTTTTTATCCTTATCCTCAACAAAGCCAGCAAACCAATCTTTTTCAATATTATTTAGCTTATCTAGAAGAAAAATAAAATGATAATAATGGTTTACATCAAATTCAACTAAAGACTCAAAATAAAGAAAGTCTTTTACATTTTCAATTGCAGTAAACTTGACAGGCATAGATTCAAATTCTGTAAATATATGTGTTTTATATATTTGTCTACTAACACTATTTCCATAAGCCTTGATAAATAAATCTTTTTTATTAATCTTAATAAAGAAACTAATAATTAATCTTCTAATTGTAATAGTTATTGCGGTAGGTAATAATAAAAATATTTTTTTATTTTTCTTAAAAAAAGGCTTTTCTTCCAATGTTGAATTTCCAAAAACTTCATTCATTAAATTAACAGATTTATCAAAAATAAAAAAATCTAATAATAATTCATTTTCTAAGTCTAAAGA
>OJIJ01000038.1_pt1 | contig 21189 bp, 21 predicted proteins | sample 1595891 | NCBI WGS metagenome assembly OJIJ01 (sample SAMN05416853, study PRJEB24817) | seawater metagenome | isolation source: Sea water | place: Canada:Atlantic | collected 2013-11 | reverse complement strand
CTGGTCTCGTGGGCTCGGAGATGTGTATAAGAGACAGGGGTTTTTATGATCTGATTAAGGTTTTTTTAAAGTATATGGATTTACAATACGGTAAATAAATATTTACCATAAAATATGGTTTTATAAATTTTTGTTAATTAAATATTTTTTTAAAGGAAAATATAATGAAAGATAAAGAAATTAATAAAGCCCGTGCTTTATATTACGCAATGTTTTCAAGATTTTTTGTTTTTACAACTGGAACTAAAAGATACTTTGAATTAGTAAATATTATAAATCTATTGAAAGAAAATCCTTTAGATAATACTACAAAAGATGCTTTAGAAAATTTATCTGCTCTTTTGAAAATAGATTCAAATATTAATTTTATGAATGAGTTTGATGATATTTTTCATTCTCCTGAGACTATGACTGTTCGAACTACTGCTTCATATTATTATGAAGATATTGAATGTGGTAAAAAAAGAATCGAAATGCAAAATTTTTTAGCAAAAACAAAAATAAGAAGAGATGAAGAGAAATATTCTGACTATGAAGATCATATTGGATTTATTTTTACAGTTTTAAGTGAGTTATGTGAATTAGAATATGAAGGGCAATCTGAATATACAAATACAATCCATTGTATTTTCGAGTCAGTGTTAAATGAATTTGTAGATGAATTTTCAAAAGAACTATATGAACATGAGAGTGCTGAAATTTTTAAAAATGTTGTAGTAGTTTTAAAAGCATTTATAGAGTTTGAGAGAATTTATTTAGAAGTTTCAAAACCTGCCTTTTCTTTAAAAGTTAAGAACCAAGAGACTTCAACAGAAATTTCTGAAGAAGAAAGAGAAAGACGAGCTAAAAACAAAGCAATGAAAGCAAATGGTCCTAAGAATAAAGAAACTTCGAGTGTTCATATAGCATACGATGTAGAGGATGACATTTAGTCATTTTTTAAATTGGGATTTAAGTAAGTCAAAGCTGTTTGGTTTATTTAAGTCTCAAGTAGGGACTAATAATAATTAAAGGAGGCAACTGTGCAAAAAAGTAGAAGAGATTTTGCTAAGAAGAGTGCATTAGTTGTAGGAGCAACTGCTGTGGGTACTACAGTATTAGCTGCCGCTAGTAGTTCTGTTTCAGAAGAAACATTATCTAATGGTGTTGTAGTAGGTAATTCAAATAAAAAAGAGATTATTTACAAAAAAAGTAAAGCTTGGGAAGATTATTACAAACAAGCTTTATAAAAATGTTGAAGGAATTTTATATGTCAAAAAATACATATGAAGCACTTAACGCAAAAGTAGGTAGAAGATCATTTTTAAAAATGGCTGCTATAGCTTCTGCTGCAGGTGCTACAAGTATTTTGGCAAATGATGGAGTAACTAGACCTGCAACTAAAGAGGAGATTAAAAATCCTTTCCCTGGTTCAAAAAAAGTTAAAACTATCTGTACCGCATGTTCTGTAGGGTGTGGTATTATTGCTGAAGTACAAAATGATGTTTGGGTAAGACAACAAGTTGCACAAGATCATCCAATTTCACTTGGTGGTCATTGTTGTAAAGGTGCTGATATGATTGATATGGTTAGGTCTGAAGTTAGACTTAAGCATCCAATGGTAAAAGAAGGCGGAAAATGGAAAAGATTATCTTGGGACGATGCTTTAGATAGAATCGGAAACAAGTTAGCTGATATGCATAAAACATCTGGAGCAGAGTCTGCAATGTTTTTAGGATCGGCAAAAATGAGTACAGAGCAAGCTTACTATTTTAGAAAGTTTGCAGCAATGTATGGAACGAATAATATAGATCACCAAGCAAGAATTTGACATAGTGCAACAGTCGCCGGAGTGGCGAATACATGGGGTTACGGTGCTATGACAAACTCGCTTGGAGATATCCAAAATGCGAAGTCTATTATTATTTTCGGAGCAAATCCTGCGGTGAATCATCCAGTTGGATTTGGACATTTTTTAAAAGCAAAAGAGAGAAATAACGCAAAAATTATCGTTGTTGATCCAGTTTATACTAAAACAGCTGCTAAAGCAGACTATTTTTGTAGGATAAGACCTGGAACTGATATTCCATTTATGTATGGAATGTTACATCTTATATTCAAAAATGGTTGGCACAATGAAGGATTCATTGATGACAGAGTTTATGGTATGGAAGATATTATGGAAGAAGCTAAAAAGTGGACTCCTGAAAAAGTTGAAGATGTAACAGGTGTACCTGCTGATAAGCTAATACAGGTAACTGAGGTTTATGCAAAATCTACACCAGGTACATTAATTTGGGCGATGGGATTAACTCAACATACTGTTGGTTCTTCTAATACAAGACTTGCACCAATTTTACAGTTATCTTTAGGAAATATGGGTGAAGAAGGTGGTGGAACAAACATCTTAAGAGGTCATGATAATGTACAAGGGGCAACAGATATGTGTTGTTTATCACATACATTACCTGGATATTATGGATTAAGTGATGGTTCATGGAAATATTTTGCTAAATCTTGGGGCGTTGATTATAACTGGTTAAAAGGTAGATTCAAAGCTAAAGAATGGATGAACAAAAAAGGATTTACTTTATCTCGTTGGTGGGCTGGAGTTTTAGATGGTAAAAACGGTAATGATAAAATTACTAATGGTGGAACTAATTTAAAAGCTCTTTTTGTAATGGGTAATGGTATTACTTCAATTGCACAACAAGCAAAAGTAAAAGAAGGTCTAGACAATCTAGAAATGCTTGTACTTTGTGATCCATTTGTAAATGAAGCTGCTATTTTAACGGATAAACAAGATGATGTATTTATTTTACCTGCTGCAACTCAATTTGAAACAAGTGGTTCTGTGACTGCTACAAATAGGTCTGTACAATGGAGAACAAAAGTTGTTGAACCAATGTATGAGTCTAAAACAGATCATGATATTTTATTTGAATTAGCTAAAAGATTAGGTTTTTATGATGAGTATACTGCTGGTATGAAAGTTAAAGAGAATAAAAAAGACTTTAATTGGCCAGAAGATGCAACAGATGAAATTGCAAGAATCATTAAGACAATTGGTCTTACTGGATGGACTGCAAAAAGAATTAAAAAACATACAGAAAATTGGCATATGTTTGATCAGATCTCTGGACGTGGTTATGGAGAAATGAGAGGTGAATACTATGGATTACCTTGGCCTGTATGGACAGAAACACATGGAGGAAGCCCAATTCTTTATAACATTAATAGAAGTGTTAAAAATGGTGGTATGGGATTCAGAAATAGATTCGGTTTAGAACATGAAGGTGTATCTCAGTTAGCAGGAGAGGGAAGTGCTCCTAAAAATTCTTCAAATAAGAATGGATATCCTGAAATTACTAGAGATAATATTGAGAAAGTTCTTGGAATTACTTTAACTGAAGAAGAAAAAAGCAAGATTGGTAAAAACTGGAAAGTTGATACCTCTAATATTATTGCAGAAAAATGTATGGAAAAAGGAATTGCTCCTTATGGTAATGCTAAAGCTAGAGCTAAAGTATGGACATTCCCTGATCAGATCCCAATACATAGAGAGCCATTACACTCTCCAAGACAAGATTTAGTTAAGAAGTATCCTAACTATGCTGATAAAGCAAATCACTATAGAGTTGATACTCAATATAAAACGAAACAAGATGAAAAAGATTGGTCAAAAGAGTTTCCAATTAACTTAGTTACAGGAAGACTTGTAAATATGAATGGTGCAGGTATGGAAAATAGAGCTAGTAAATATCTAGCTGCCTTAACTCCAGAGATGTTCTGTGATATTCATCCTGATTTAGCAGGAGAACATGGTATTAGAGATGGTGCTATGATGTGGATTCACTCTCCTGAAGGAACTAAGATAAAAGTTAAAGCTAAATATTCTCATAGTGTTACTGAAGATAGAATCTTCTTACCATTTCACTTTGCAGGTGTTTTCCAAGGTGAAGATTTATCGCACAAATATCCAAAAGGTACAAAACCTTATGCAATAGGTGAAAGTGCAAATACAGTTACAAACTACGGTTACGACATCATCACTCAGATTCCTGAGACTAAAGGTGGATTATGTCGAATCGAATTTGCGTAAGGGGTAAGTGATGAGTAATAGTGAAAATGCTAGATTAAAATTTTATTGTGATGAAAATAGATGTATTGCTTGTGATGGTTGTTCAGTAGCTTGTGCCGAAGCTCACGAATTACCAGCAGGTATTAACAGAAGAAAAGTACTTACAATGAATGAAGGTATTGAAGGTTTAGAATACTCTTTATCAATAGCTTGTATGCATTGTAATGATGCCCCTTGTGAAAAAGTTTGTCCTGTAGATTGTTTCTATATAAGAAAAGATGGAATAGTTCTTCATGATAAAGATAAATGTATCGGTTGTGCTTATTGTTTATATGCTTGTCCTTTTGGAGCTCCTCAGTTCCCTCAAACTGGAGCATTTGGAACAAAAGGATCTATGGACAAATGTACAATGTGTGCAGGTGGACCACTTGAAACTAATAGCCATGAAGAAAGAGAATCATATGGTCAAAATAGAATTGCTGAAGGAGAAGTTCCTGTTTGTGCAGCTATGTGTTCAACAAAAGCTTTACTAGTTGGTGATTCTATGGAGATTTCAAGTATTTATAGAAAAAGAGTTTTATCTGTAGGACATGGTGTAAAAACTCAACCAATTGGTTGGAATATTGCATATGGAGATAAATAAGGTATTAAGATGAAAAATAAATACATAATTCTTACATTGTTAGTACTATCTACATTAGCTCTAGGGGCTAATATGGATAGTGCAATTTGGGGTAAGGAATTAGTCCCAAATATATTAAACTATGATAAAGAAGGTTCTCTCCATTTAGGACAATATTTTACTCTTTTACAAAGTGGTTATTTTAAATTAATATTTTTTGGAGTATTAGTAGGTGTTCCTGCTTTATTCCTTGTCCATTATTTAATTATTGGACCTATGATTTTTTCTCATGATAGAAAAAAGATATATGTTTTTACACTTTTTAACAGAATTATACACACCATAGCAGGAATAGCTTTTATGATATTAATTCCAACAGGGTTAATAATTATGTTCGGTGCTACTTTAGGTGGTGGTGAACTTGTAAGAGTTGCTAAAGAGATTCATGCAATATCTACATTACTATTTATAGTTAGTATTATTCCAATGTTTACTATGTGGGTAAGATGGATGTTTGTACATTGGGATGATTTTAAATGGTTGATGATTGTTGGTGGATATTTAAATAAAAATAAGAAACCAGTACCTGCTGGTAAATTTAATGCAGGACAAAAACTATGGTTTTGGTTAGCTACATTAGGTGGTGTTGTAATGATAGCTACTGGAGCAGCAATGTATTTCCAAGATTTCAGATTAGAAATATTAGTTGAACTTGGAATTTCTCAAATTGACTTCTTAAGAGGAAGTGCAATAATACATAATATCTTGGGTATGGCAGTACTAGGACTATTTATGACTCATGTATATATGTCTGTTTTTGCAATTAAAGGTGCAATTCATTCAATTATAACTGGGTATAAAGAGGAAGAAGAAGTAGAAGTTCTTCATAGTACTTTTTATAAAAAACTGAAAAAACAAAATAAAATATAAAACTTTCTCCTTTTGGAGAAGGTTTTTATTTAGAATAAAAACTCAAATAAAACTCAATACTCATATTAATACAGATATAGACAATAAATCTTAACTTTTTTTAAATATTCTATTTTTTCATATTCGAAATGTAACACTCTAGCTTAAAAAGGTAAACTAAAGTTAACCTTTTAAGTTTCATTAAAGTTTAATGCATATAGAATTAGGTCAAATATATTTTACCAAAAGGTCTAAGCTATGCAAGAATTCATATATTACAATCCAAATGGAATTGATTTTCCCCTTCCAGAAAATATACTAGTAACAGATTCCTTAATTGATAATCCACAATCTGAATATATTGTTTCAAATACAAAAAGCATTAGATCAGAAATTATTGCAAATGAGATTGATTTTTATATTAATCATTCAAAAGATTCATTATCTTCAAAAATTAAAAATGTAGAAAAACTATATGAAGTAAATGCAATTAGATTTGATTTAGCACAAGATATCGGTTATAGACAAGAAGTATCAAATAAAGTTTTACTTGTTTGTGATAACGAAGAGAAAAAAGAAATACTAAAGTCTATGGTTCCCGATGAATTTGATTTATTTCAAATTAATGAAGAAATCATAAAAGATATAAGTGGACATATAGGAAATCTATCTGTAATTGTTGATGATGAAGGGAACGATGTTGAATTAAAAGTTGACCAAATTATTTGGTTCGGTGAAAAAGAATTAGGAATGAAACAAAGTGGTTGTTTTGATCCTCTTAAAGATACAATAGATGAAGTACTTGCTCAAATTAGATTGAATATAACAAATTTTGAATATAAGAAATTTACAACTTATGATAAAACAATCTGTCAATACCATGAAAGAAGAGAAGAAATCTGTGGGAAATGTGAAGAAGTTTGTCCTACTGTTGCAATTGTAAAAATAGATGAAGAAAAACATTTAGAGTTTTCACAAATTGATTGTCATGGTTGTGGTGGATGTGTTTCAGTTTGTCCATCAGGTGCAATTGACTATGCTCCGTCAAGTAGAGAATCATTATTTGAAATGAGTAAATTCTACAAAGACCAAATTCCTTTAGTGATTCCAGAAAAAATGAATGTAGATTCTATGAATATAGAACTAAAAGAAAATGTTCTTCCTTTAGCTATTGAAGGTGAAAAGTTCTTACATGAAGGAACACTTTTAACTTTATTACAAGAATCAGGTGCTCAAGTAGTTTTCTATACAGATTTCCTTTCAAAAGGAACAAGAGATACTATTTCAATTTTAAATCAAATTTATCAAGCAAAATATCAAAAAGATGCAATCTTATTAGCAATGTCAGAAGATGAATTAAATGATGCATTAGAAAAAGCAGACTTTATTGAAGGTTCTAGATATTCGACAAATCATGGCGATGCTAGAAAAAGAGAAGTGTTTGCAATTAGATTATCTGCATTAGTAGGAAATGATAATTTAGGAACTATAACAACAGGTGAACATGTTCATTATGCAAAAGTAAATGTAAATGAAGCCAATTGTACTTTATGTTTATCATGTGTTGGTGCATGTAATGTGGGAGCATTAACTGCACATACAGATGATAATACTTTAAGATTAAACCCATCTTTATGTACATCATGTGGGTACTGTGAGCCTTCATGTCCTGAAAAAGATTGTTTAACAATTGAAAGAGATGTAATGCATTTAACTCCTGCATGGTTCCAAGATGAAGTTTTAGCAAAAGATACATTATTTGCCTGTGTAGAGTGTGGAAAAGAATTCGCAACAACAAAAGCAATTGAAAAAATTGCTGGGATTATGGGACCACTATTTAAAAAAGATCCAATTAAAGAAAGAACACTTTATTGTTGTGAAGATTGTAAACCAAAAATTATGATGCAATCTTATATGAATGACAAATCAAATTATAATAACCCAACGGTAGGAGCTTAATATGCAAGATCAATCACTAATGAAAGCTAGATCTATTTACTATAACCTTTTTTCTAAGTTATTTGTTTATTCAAAAGATGTAACAGTCTATTTTGAATTAATAAATATCCTAAAACTTCTAGAGGAAAATCCTTTAGATGCTACAACAAAAGAGGCAATGAGTAGAATTCTTTCTAAACTTGACCCAACTTCAAATATTGTTTTAGTTCAAGAATATGATGATATTTTTCATAATCCAGAGACAAAAAATATTAGAACAACTGCTTCATATTATGATGAAGGTGTTGAATCAGGTAAAAAAAGAGTTGAAATGCTTCAATTCTTAGCAAAAACAAAAATCAGAAGAAATGAATCAGAATTTGCTGAATATGAAGACACTATAGGTTTTATTTTGACATTGATGGCTGAATTAAATGAATTAATAGTAAATGGTGAAGAAGAATATAAAAATACACAACATTGTATTTTCGCTGAAGTTTTAAATGATTTCATTGAAGATTTTGCAAAAGAAGTTTATGAACATGAATGTGCAGATATTTTTAAAGATGTAGTTATTGTTTTAAAAGCATTTATTGAATTTGAAAGATTATACCTTGAAGTTTCTAAACCAGAACCACGAATAGAAGTTCAAAGAGAAGTTCCTTCTTGTGATGTAATCCCTGATTCAGAAGCAGAACGAAGAGCAAAAAATAAAGCAATGAAAGCTAATGGACCTAAAATTGAAGATGCTGATCCTGATAGCATAGCTTATGACGTAGAAGCAGAAATATAAATATAAAGCTCAATGTATGGGGCTTTATAAAGTAGATTAATTAACTGTCTATTTTATAAAGTCTCCATGTGACTCATTGGGACTTAATTTCTATAAGGAGGACAGTCATGCAAAAAAGCAGAAGAGATTTTGCCAAAAAGGCAGCAATTGTTGCAGCGGGAGCTGCTGTAGCTGGTTCAGCTACTGCTGTTATGGCTGGAACAAGTGTTGATAATGAGGATTCGTTATCAAATGGTGTTGTTGTAGGGAGCTCTAATAAAAAAGAGATTAATTACAAGAAAAATCAAACGTGGGCAGAGTATTACAAAAACGCGTTATAAGAAGGAGCAATAGTATGTCAGCAAATACATATGAAACTCTAAATGCAAAGGTTGGACGACGGTCATTTATGAAAATGGCTGCAGTTGCAACTGCATTTGGTGTTACATCATCTTTTGCAAGCACTAATGTAACTAGAAAAGCAACAGAAGAAGAGATTAAAAATCCTTTTCCTGGTTCAAAACTAGTTAAATCAATCTGTACAGCATGTTCAGTTGGTTGTGGTGTTATAGCAGAAGTTCAAAATGGTGTTTGGGTTAGACAAGAAGTTGCAACAGATCATCCAGTTTCATTAGGTGGTCATTGTTGTAAGGGTGCAGATATGATCGATATGGTTAGATCTGAAGTTAGACTTAAACATCCAATGGTTAAAAGAGCTGGTAAATGGCATAGAATTTCTTGGGATGAAGCAATAGAAGGTATTGGTTCTAAACTAGAAAGTTTAAGACAAACAGCCGGACCAGATTCAACAATGTTTTTAGGGTCAGCAAAATTTGGTACAGAGCAATCTTACTATTTTAGAAAATTTGCTGCAATGTTCGGAACGAATAATATAGATCACCAAGCTAGAATTTGACATAGCTCAACAGTCGCCGGTGTGGCGAATACATGGGGTTATGGTGCTATGACAAATTCTCTGGGAGATATCCAGAATTCAAAAGCGATCATTATTTTCGGAGCAAATCCTGCGGTTAATCACCCAGTTGGGTTCGCGCATTTCTTAAAAGCAAAAGAAAGAAACAATGCAAAAATCATTGTAGTAGATCCTAGATTTACTAAAACTGCTGCAAAAGCAGATTTATTTGCACAAATTAGACCTGGTACTGATATTCCATTTATGTATGGAATGTTAAATATCATTTTCAAAAATGGATGGCATGACAAAGGCTTTATCAAAGATAGAGTTTATGGTATGGAAGATGTAATGAAAGAGGCTAAAAATTGGCCAATTGAAAGAGTTGCTGATGTAACAGGTGTAGACGCAGGATTAATCATTCAGATTACTAAAGCATATGCACAATCAACTCCAGGTACTTTAATCTGGGCAATGGGACTTACTCAACATACAAATGGTTCATCTAATACAAGAATGGCACCAATCTTACAACTTGCTCTTGGAAACATGGGTGTAGAAGGTGGAGGATGTAATATTCTTAGAGGTCATGATAATGTTCAAGGTGCAACAGATATGTGTTGTTTATCTCACACATTACCAGGATACTATGGTTTAAGTGATGGTTCATGGAAATATTTCGCAAAATCGTGGGGTGTTGATTATGAATGGCTTAAAGGTAGATTCAAAGGTAAAGATTGGATGAACAAAAAAGGATTCACGCTAGCTCGTTGGTGGGCAGGAGTTCTTGGTGGAAATAAAGGTGAAGATGCTATTCATAATAATGGTACAAACCTAAAAGCTATATTTGTAATGGGTAATGGTATTACTTCTACTGCACAAACAAAAAAAGTAAAAGAAGCATTAGATAAGCTTGATTTAGCAGTATTCTGTGATCCTTTCGTAAATGAAGGTGCAATTATTACTGATAAACAAGATGATGTTTATATTTTACCTGCTGCTACTCAATTTGAGACTTCTGGTTCAGTTACGGCAACTAATAGATCTGCTCAATGGAGAAGTGAAATTATTAAACCAATGTACGAATCTAAAACAGACCAAGACATTATGTTTGCGTTTGCTAAAAAATTAGGTTTCTATGATGAATTTACTGCTGGTATGAAAATTAGAGAAAATAAAAAAGATTTCAAATGGCCTGAAGATGCTACTGATGAAATTGCAAGAATTATTAAGACTATTGGATTAACAGGTTGGACTGCTGATAGACTTAAAAAACATCAAGAAAATTGGCATATGTTTGATCAAGTAAGTGGTCGAGGATATGGTGAAATGACTGGTGAATACTATGGTTTACCATGGCCGTGTTGGACTGAAAAACATGCTGGTTCTCCAGTACTATACAATATTGACAGAAGTGTTAAAAATGGTGGTATGGGATTCAGAAATAGATTTGGTTTAGAACATGATGGTCAAGATTTATTAGCTGGAAAAGGAAGTGCTCCTAAAGGTTCAGTTAATAAAGATGGTTATCCAGAAATTACAAGAGATAATATTGAAGAGGTTCTTAGCATCAAGTTAACTGCCGACGAGAAAAAAAGAATTGGTAAAAACTGGAAAGTTGATACATCAAATATTATTGCAGAAAAATGTATGGAACAAGGTATGGCTCCTTATGGAAATGCTAAAGCTAGAGCTAAAGTTTGGACATTCCCTGACCAAATTCCAATGCATAGAGAACCGCTTCATTCACCAAGACAGGATTTAACTAAAAAGTATCCAAGTTTTGCTGATAAGCCAAATCACTATAGAGTTGATACAAGATATATCTCTGAGCAAACTGCTCAAGATTGGTCTAAAGACTTCCCTATTAATTTAGTTACAGGAAGACTTGTAAACCTAAATGGTGCTGGTATGGAAAATAGAGCATCTAAATATCTTGCGGCCTTAACACCTGAAATGTACTGTGATATTAACCCAGATTTAGCGGGAGAACATGGTATTAGAGATGGTTCAATGATGTGGATTCATTCACCTCAAGGTACTAAGATTAAAGTTAAAGCTAAGTATTCTTATTCAGTATCACCTGATAGAATATTTATTCCAATTCACTTTGCAGGTGTTATGGAAGGTGAAGACTTATCTCATAAATACCCAGATGGTACAGCGCCTTATGCAATAGGTGAAAGTGCAAACACAGTTACAAACTATGGTTACGACATCATCACTCAGATTCCTGAGACTAAAGGTGGATTATGTCGAGTAGAAAGAGCGTAGGAGAAAGAATATGAGTAGCCCAGATTTTTCAAGAATGAAGTTTTACTGTGACGAAAATAGATGTATTCATTGTGATGGTTGTACTGTTGCTTGTGCGGAAGCGCATGAATTACCTGTTGGAGTAAACAGAAGAAAAGTAGTAACAATAAACGAAGGAAAACAAGGTCAAGAGTTCTCTTTATCAGTTGCATGTATGCACTGTACTGATGCTCCTTGTGAAGAAGTTTGTCCTGTTGATTGTTTCTATATCAGAGAAGATGGAATCGTATTACACGATAAAAATAAATGTATAGGTTGTGCATATTGTTTATATGCTTGTCCATTCGGAGCACCACAATTCCCTAAAGACGGGGCATTTGGTACTAAAGGTGTTATGGATAAATGTACAATGTGTGCTGGTGGACCAGAAGAGACTAACTCTCATCAAGAGAGAGAACTTTATGGACAAAATAGAATCGCAGAAGGTAAAGTTCCTGTATGTGCTGCTATGTGTTCAACAAAAGCGTTACTAGTAGGTGATGCAGAAGAAGTTTCTAATATCTATAGACAAAGAGTATTGTCTGCTGGACATGGGGTACAATCTGCACCTTATGGATGGGACAAGGCATATGGAAAATAAAGCACAGAAAAAAGGTTTTTTTGATGAGTATTTACCCTATATAATTGTAGGGATACTTTTTTCTTTATTAACATATTGGTATTTTTGGTTAGCAACAATCGCTGATTTGACATACATTTGGCAATATGTTTTAAAGATGTTTACTTTAGATTTTAGTGGACAAATTATTCCTTATTCTGAGTTAACTAGACTTGAGCAAGGATATGTATCTATTTTTGGACCACAGTATGAAACAATTGCTCCAGAAGTAATTAGAGCGTTTGAAGAAAGACAACACCTTTTACCTTGGGTATTCTTAGCTGAGTTTTGTATATTTGCAGTAATGCTTATAATACAAGGCGGAAGAAAAGGACCTAAGTGTAGAAAAACTTGTGAAATGGTTGAAGTACATTCTCTGTTTCAAAGAATTGCAGTATTAGGAAATATTTTAGTAATGTTATATCTGTTTATTACAGGTTTTTCTATTACATTTGGAAATATTACTGGTGGAGGAGCGCTAGGATTTTTCATGAGAGATACTCATGAGATTGTAGGGTTATTTTGGATTCCACTTTGGTTACTAATTACTGTAATTGCATTTAAAGATCATAAACATTTTACGAGACTTAGCTCTAAATGGAGTAAAGTTTTCTTAAAAGGTTTATATACACATGGACAAAGAATAAACTATCTTGCATTCGTTGCATTTGGTTTTATTCTATGTTTTAGTGGATTTTGGCTTTGGTTCTTAAGTATGGATATTTTACCACATGCTGAAATTATTCAATACAGAAGATTGATTTTATTTGGACACTTCATGGGAAGTGCCGTTATTACATTCTTCGTAGGAGAAACAATATATTCATATGTTGTTGCTATTAGAGGATACTTACCAGGATTAATTTCTGGAAAGTATCCAAAAGAATACTTAGAAGAATTTCATCCAGAAGTTCTTGACGGAGTATAATAGATTTTATCCCCTTTTTTGGGGATAATCTCTTTTTTTTGATATTTAAATATGCAAAATTTGCATAGTTAAAAGTTTATAAATATGCAGGATTTGCATATTACTTTGAGCAATTCATTGCTCACTTTAGGATTTGTTTCTTTAGAAGGAATTCACTTCCTTTGTTAAAAGAAGTAAAAAAATAAAGGTCCCTTAAAATAGGGACTATTTTAAGGTAGGGAATGGATAATTCAAAGTATCTAAAGAAAATTATAATTGATAAAGTCTCTGGTGGAGAGTTTATTGAAAAAGAAGATGTAGTTATCGATGAGTCACGAATAAGTATTTATTTAAATGGAGAAAAAACTATATCTATGATGTGTATTCCTAAAAATCAAGAAGCACATGCTGTAGGTTTCTTGATGAGTGAGAATGTAATATCAAGTATTGAAGATATTAAAAGTATGGAAGTAAAAGAAGATGGTCTAGAAGTGTATATTGAAGCAACTGTTGATGCAGATATGCTTCAAAATTTATATAAAGAAAAAACACTTACTTCTGGCTGTGGTGGCGGAATAACTGGTAATATTGCTGGAAGTGTAGAGGTTCCTTTTAATCAAGTTTCTATGAAAGTTAAACCAGAAACTATTTCAAGTGAAGTAAAAAAGTTTTATGAAGATAGTGAATTATATTTACTGACAGGCTGTGTTCATAAAGCAATGCTTTACTTAGAAGATAAAAGTACTGTTACTGCTGAAGATATTGGTAGACATAATGCTATTGATAAAGTTGTTGGACTTTGTAAGTTACAAGGTTTAGATACAACTAAGTCAGTACTTTTTGTTTCTGGTCGATTAAGCTCCGAAATGGTTGTAAAAGCTGTAATGCATAAGATACCGATTGTTGTATCACGTACTGCACCTACACATTTAGGAGTTAAGACCGCTCATACCCATGGTATTACATTAATTGGTTTTGCAAGAGGGAAAAAGATGAATATTTACACTCATGCCGGAAGAATTATAGGATAGTTTAGAATGTCAAAATTAAGAAAACATGTCAATTTAGATCAGACGCAAAGAGAGCTTATTTTAACAAATTTAGATGATGATGGAAGACTCTCTTGTTTAAAAGCTTTTAAAGTATCTCGTCTAATCGGTGTAAAACCAATTGATATGTCAGATGCTTGTAAAAGTGTTGGAATTAAGATATCGAATTGCGAGCTTGGAGTATTTGGAAAAATAAAATTCCAAAATGCAGAAACTGTAATTTATAGCAAAATATCTCAGAATTTTACTCAAAACAAAGATGTTTCGTGTAAGACACTTTGGTATATAGCACAACAATCAAGTTTAAGACGGGTAGGTAATACTGTTAAATATAGTGATGTTGAAGTAACTCACTGTCAACTTGGTTGTTTTGAGCAAAGAAAGGGACACCATGAAATCAAAAATTAAAGTATGGATTGAAGACAGTGAAGAAAATCTTGTTTTTGGTGGAGGTAAGACTCAAATATTAGAACTTATTGATGAGACTGGTTCTATTTCTGAAGCATCAAAAAGAGCTGGAATGAATTATAAAAAAGCATGGAGTCATATTAAAATACTTCAAGAATATATTGATGATGAACTTGTAATAGTAAATAAGGGTAGAAATACTGGTGGGACTACTCTTACTCCAAAAGCAAAAGAATTAGTTGAAAAGTTTAAAACTTTTAGACGTGAAGTTAGAGAGTTTTCAGAAAATAGATTTAATGAATTATTTATAAAAAATGATAAGACAATTAATTGTTCAAAAGAATGTATAAAAGAGAGCACCGATGTATAAGTTAAATTTTTTACAATATCCTGAAGTTAAAACTGTACAAATTGATAATAGTAAAGCTTTAGAGGCATTAAAAGATAACACTGCTGTGGAAACTTTTATAAAAGACTTCAAATTTGAACTTGGTTTTAAATCATTAAATACGTTTTCTTTTTCAAAAGATGGTTTTCTGTCAATGATGTTAAATTTACAAGGAAAAATATTAGTAAGTGTAGGTGAGAGTCAAGCAATAATTGATGCAGCGAATGCATATAGAGAACTTGGCTTTGATATTGACTTTATATCTTTACAAAAAGATGGGCATATAAATTATGAAGAGATAAAACGATGTGATTATATTTTTATCTCTTCATATATTATGGATACATATGTAAAGGTTGATTTACAAAGAGTTAAAGAATTATCAGGTGCAAAAATAATTTCAAATATTAGTTCTACTCTAGAGACAAAACATTGTGATATTGCATTGTTAGAATCTTTTAAGTTAACTGGTTTTTCATTTTCTTCTGTTGTCTTACACCATGAAAATTTTGAAGAACAATATATTGGTTCAATTGACACTATTGCAATTTATGAAATTGCAGCTGCAATTGATAAGTTTAAGCCTATTTGTGGATATAAAAATGAATTCAAATCATGTATAGACAAAGTAATGGGTGATAATATTCATTATTTCGTTAACCCAGATGAGACACTTCCTTATACACTTCATTTTGGATTAAAAGGTATTAAAGCAAGAGAAATTATTAGAACACTTTCTTTAGGAGATATTTTTGTAACGAATGGAGAAGGGTGTTCTTTAGGACTATCTAAACCTTCCAGAGTATTACAAGAAATGGGATATGAAGAATTAGAGTCTAGATGGGCTTTAAGTGTTAGTTTTTCACAAGAATTAAATAGTGAAGAAATATTGTTTTTAGCAAAAACAATTGCAAAAAAATATAGACAAATAAAGGCTTTAAATGGTTAAGACATTCTTAGATTTTAATAAGGCAGTTAGTAAGTCTCTTGATGTAGCGAAAGTAACTACTTTAACAGAGATTATAAATATTGAGAATTCTTTAGAAAGAATTATTTCTAAAGATATTCTATGTGTAAAAAACCTACCTTCTTTTAATAATTCAGCAATGGATGGGTTTGCAATGAAAGCTATTGATGCTGGCAAAACTTTAAAAGTAAAAATGACTATTTTTGCAGGTGATTGTATTGAATCATGTCTTGAAGATGGTGAGTGTTATAAAATTATGACTGGTGCAAAAGTACCTAATGATGTTGATACTATTATTCCTATTGAAGATGTTATTTCTTATGAAAAAGATGAAAATAATGTAACTTTTAAAGATGAAGTGAAAAAAGGTGCTTGTTTAAGACTAAAAGGTGAAGAAGTTGCAGTTGATAATATCCTTTATAGAAAAGGTGAAAAAATAAACTCTTCAACTGTTGCTGTTTTAGCTTCTCAAGGTCTAACTATGGTTCCAGTTTATAAGAGCCTTTCTGTAGCTGTTGTATCAACTGGAAATGAATTAAAAGAGCCTTGGGAAATTGCTAGTGAAGATGAAATTTTTAATTGTAATTCATATGCTTTACTAACTTTATTAAAAGAAAAAGGCTTTACTTCAACGTATATGGGTGTAGTTCCAGATAGTTTAGAAGAATCAGTAAAATTTGTGTCATCTTTAAAAAACTATGACGTGATTATTACTACTGGTGGAATATCTATGGGTGATGCAGATTTTGTAGGACAAGCATTTATCGAAAATGGTCTTGATATTGCATTTCATGGAGTTAATGTAAAACCTGGTCGTCCAATCATGATGGGAACTATGGATAAATATTTAGGTCAAACATTTGTAATGTGTTTACCTGGTAATCCATTAACAGCGATGGTAAATATGCATCTTTTTGCAATTCCTGTGTTAAATAAAATACAAGGAAGTAGTTATCTTTACCATGATATTACACTTGCAAAAAATGAGGAAGAATTTAAAACAAAAGCAGGTCGAGTAAATGTTGTACTTGGATCTTGTAACAAAGGAGAATTTGAAGTAACAAGAAAAAATAAATATGGTTCAGGAATGATTACAGTGCTTGATGAAAGCAACAGTATAGTTGTCACAAACGAAGGAAGAGCTGGTATAGAAGTAGGCGATAGCGTAAAAGTGATTAAATTTAATTGTTCGTATTTAAAAGAACAGACAAATATTTTTAATTAAAAAAGGGAAATGAAAATGAGAAAAACTTTATTAACTTTAGGATTATCGCTAGCAGTAGCTACAAGTTTACAAGCAGAGTCTTTAATGATGGCTACAACAACAAGTACAGATAATACAGGTTTATTAGATTACTTAGCTCCAAAGTTTGAAAAGGATACTGGCGTAAATTTAAAATGGGTTGCTACAGGAACAGGAAAAGCGCTTAAAATGGGTTCAAACTGTGATGTAGATATCTTATTTGTACATGCTCCTACTTCTGAGAAAAAATTTATAGCAACTGGCTTTGGTGGTGATAGACAACAAGTAATGTACAATGATTTTGTAATCGTAGGACCTAAAAAAGACCCTGCATCTGTAAATGGTATGGCTCCAAGTGATGCACTTCAAGCAATCAAAGAGAAAAGTTCTAAGTTTTTCTCTAGAGGCGATAACTCTGGTACAAACAAAAAAGAACTTTCTTTATGGAAAAATGCAAAAGTTGATACAAAAGCTGCTTCTGTTTGGTATGTACAGACGGGGCAAGGTATGTTAAGAACTATCAATATGGCTTCAGAAAAAGATGGTTATACAATGACAGATAGAGGAACTTGGATTAAATATATGTCTCAAAAAGCAGATACTAATATTATGAAAGTAGTAGTTGAAGGTGATAAATCATTATTTAATCAATACTCTGTAGTATCAATTAATAAAGATAAATGTGCAAATGTAAAACCAGAGTTAGCTAAGAAATTTACAAACTGGGTTGTATCTCCTGCTACACAAAAAACTATTGCTGACTTTAGATTACTAGGTCAAGCATTGTTTATTCCAAATGCTGGTAAGTAATAAGGTAGTTATATAAAATGAATTTATTCACCGATGGTTTTAATGAAGCTATAGAATTGTTAATGACTGGTAATGAGAGTGTATACTCTGCAATTACAACAACTATTACCGTATCATCATGGTCTTTATTGATAAGCTTGATTATTGGACTTCCTCTTGGATTTTTCTTGGGATATTATAATTTTCCAGGAAAACCCGTAGTTAGAACAATAGTGGATACCTTTCTAGCTCTTCCTACTGTTGTTATTGGACTAGTTGCATATACAATGTTATCTCAAGCTGGACCATTTGGTGAATATGGTTTACTTTTTACTCAAAGTGCAATTATAATTGGTCAGATTGTTTTAGGTCTTCCAATTATTATTGCATTAACTGCGGCACAAGTTGAATCAGTTGATAAAAGGTTATATCTTTCTTTAAAAGGTTTAGGGGCTCATCCTAGACAAATCTTAACAGCAACATTGATTGAGGCTAGATTTGGGATTATGACTGCTGCTATGACTGCTTATGGAAGAATTATTACTGAAATTGGTATTTCAATGATGGTTGGTGGAAATATTAAATATCATACTAGAACAGTAACAACTGCAATTGCACTTGAAACTGGGAAAGGTGAATTTATTACAGGTATTGCACTTGGCTTAGTTTTATTTGCCGTAGCTTTAATGGTTAATATTGCATTATCTATGTTAAAAAGGAACTGGACACAATGAAAAATTTATATGAACTTCATGATATAGAGCAATATTATGATGGAAGAAAAGTACTTAATATAGATAATTTAACATTAGATGAAAATCAAATAATTGGTTTTTTTGGACCAAACGGTAGTGGAAAATCAACACTTTTTTCACTTCTTTCTTTTATTACTAAACCTAGCTTTGGTGAAATAGAATTTAATGGCATATCAAATAAAAAAATAGACTTAGAGACTAAACAGAGTATTGTAATGGTTCCTCAAAATCCATATTTGTTAAAAAGAACAGTTTCTGAAAATATCAAATATGGATTGAAAATAAGAAATGAGACTACAAAATTAGACGAAAAAGTACAAGAAGCACTTTCTTTAGTTGGACTTGATAGTTCTTTTGCAAATAGAAAATGGAGCCAACTTTCAGGTGGAGAAGCTCAAAGAGTTGCCCTTGCTGCTAGATTGATTTTAAAACCAAAGGTTTTGATTTTAGATGAACCAACAACTGGTGTTGATACAAATTCAGCACAACTTATAAAAGAGGCTATCTTAATAGCTAAGCAAAAATACAATACTACAATATTTATCTCAAGTCATGATCATAATTGGCTTAATCATATATGTGATAGGAAAGTGGCACTTTTTCAAGGAAACTTAGTTGAGAGTGGAAGTGTGAATCTTCTTTTTGCTCCTTGGGAAAAAGATGAAAATGGTAATTTAGTTAAATTTTTTATTGATGGACAATTTCTAGTTATACCAAATAGTGTAGAGAAAAAGAGAGATTCAGTTTTAGTTATTGATTCTGATAATATAGCTATTTGTAGACAAGATTGTCACGATATGATAATAGAGACGACACTAATAGGAACAGTTTCCTCAATACAACAACAGCATTCTGTTGAGCATCTTTTAATTGAATTTACAATTGGTGGAGTAGCTTTTAATTGTAGATTAACAAGAGATCAAATGCAAAAGCAGAGACTTTTACCTGCTGATAGAGTATATGTAAATATAGATGTAGATAGGGTTTGCTGGATTTAAATAAGTCATTAAGAAAATATTGAACAAAATATTGGTTCATTTCTTAAAGATTTTCTAGATATAACAATATACTTAATCAATCTGAAAAAGATTTGTTTTCTTATGCATTTAAAAGCTAACTTTTTTTGTTCCATAATCCTTTAAGATTTGTGGAACTTTGTAGTTTTTATTTTTTGAACACTTTGTGGAACAGGGAAAATTAATATGAGTGCTTTGTGTTCCAAAAATAAGAGGTTAAGTATATATTGAAAACAGGCGAGTTTTATATTTCCAGTGATTTGAGTCCAAATAGTTCCTCCGCTTTTATATTAAAAGATCACAATTTATTTATTTTTTGGAGTACTGATAAAGTATACCGGCATGATTAATTTTATATAAGTTTGACTGGATTTGTCTAGACAAAATTCTAAATATATTTTAACAGAGTTCTTTTTTAGGTATAATTTTTATAGTATCTACTCAAATTTAATTAAGTTGATAGTTGATTTACTTTAAATAAGCTCAGGAGTTATTTATGGCTTTCTATAACTTTACTTTTAAATGTTTTTTTATCATTTTTAGTTTATTTTATTATATTGCTACTCCTACTTTTTTATTTTCAAAAGAAATTAAACCCTCAATTCCTTTTCAAGTGCTTATTATTCATTCTTCCTATGAAAGTTATAAATGGACTGATTCTATGCAATTTGGTATTCGTGATGTTTTAGAAAACTCATCTGAAAATATTGAATTTTGGATTGAATATATTGATTCTAAAAGAAATAAGGATACTTTATATTATGAAAAACTTTATGAACTCTTTAAAGTAAAATATAATAAAAAGAAAATAGATTTAATTATTACAGGGGATAATGAAGCATTTAAATTTATATCAGAAAAAAAGAATAAGTTATTTGAACAAACACCTATAATTTTTGCAGGTTATAACAATTTTAAAAAAGAATTATTTCAAAATAAAACACAAGTTACAGGAGTTGTTGAAAATAATGATATTAAAGCTACTATTGATACGGCTTTGCAATTACATCCAAAGACAGAAAAAGTTGTATTCTTAGCTCCTGGAGCACCTTCAAAACGTATGGAATGGATAGCTGAACTTCCTGACTTTTATGCAAGTAAAGTTGAAGTTATTACAATAGTATCCTCTAATCTTAATGATATTGATAGAGAGTTAGAAAAATTAGGCTCTAATATCATTGTAATACCGTTAAATAGTCTTAATATATTAAGTAAGAAATATTTAAACTTTATTGATTTTATTAAACATTTAACAGCTACGGGAGACTTTCCTGTTTATGCTTTATGGGACATTGCACTTGGTCATGGTATTGTTGGAGGTAAATTAGTAGGTGGGGAACTTCAAGGACGGAGTGCTGCTTTTTTAGCTTTAGAAATATTACGGGGAAAGTCTGTTTCTGATATTCCTATAGTAATGAACAGTCCAAATCAATTTATGTTTGACTGGAAACAGTTGAATAGATTCAATATAAGTTTAAATAAATTACCTATTAACAGTAAAGTGATTAATAAACCATTTTCATTTCTGTCTCTTATACACAT